>Ga0190366_1000014_pt1 | contig 34091 bp, 38 predicted proteins | sample 487218910_MG_FD_169990 | JGI IMG/M metagenome (GOLD analysis project Ga0190366, IMG submission 169990) | Hydrothermal vent microbial mat bacterial communities from Southern Trench, Guaymas Basin, Mexico - 4872-18-9-10_MG | ecosystem: Environmental > Aquatic > Marine > Hydrothermal vents >...
TTGTTGAGTATTCTGGTAATATTTCTCATGAGTATATTATGTTTTTATCTGGTTTGTGGTTTGATCCCTATAGGTTTTACCATATTTTACCTAGAAGTATTCATGATTTGATTTATCCTCTTATTGAGGTTTATGGTGGTGTTAGGATTTCTATTGCTCCATTTGATAGAAAATATGTTTTTATTTCTACCTTTTTGTCTAGGAGAACTAGCTATTATGGGAATGTTTTAAGGTGGTGTAATAAGCTATTCGAAATTATTGATGATGGTCTCAATATTAGCTATGATAACGTTAGGAATATTGGAGGTAGTTATCAATTATTGCAGTTGCCGGATGCATATAGTAGGTATATGAGTGAGGTTTATAGTGATGAGTTAAGCTTACGCCCTATAGATGTTAAGAGGAAGCTGCTTAGTATTGGGTTTGTCGGTCCTAAAGTTGCTAATGCATACCTCTTATTTACTAGGCGTAGTTCATGGGTTACTCCATGTGATGTACACTATAGGCGTTTTATTAGAAGGCTTAATCTATTTGATGGTAAAGACCTTGTTTACCCGGTTAAGTCTCTATGTATAAGGTTTTATGGTGAATGTAAGAATTGTAGGTTGGCCGAGAACTGTATGGAATATCAAAGTATACTTAAATTTGGATTCTTAAGTGGATGGGTACAAACCATAAGCTACATACACGATACACTCTACTGCATGAAAAATAAATGTAGAGAATGTCCATTTAGATCAGTATGCCATCTTACTTCCTAAAATAACATTGGTATGCTTATGTAATTTCTCTAGCTTACTCAGGTTATATTAGTTCTTCTGGTATGTTATCTGGTGTATATGCTATTTTTGGCTTTAATCCGTGCCTTCTCATTATTTCGATTACATGTGGATATAAGAATACGTATTCCTCTTCTATTTCTTCTGATAGTTCTTCATCGATTTCTCTAATTCTCTCTATGAGTTTATTGTAGTTTTCTTTTGTGCTGAAGCTTAGCATTACTGCTGGATGGCATGGTACACCATAGTCTAGTAGATGTTCTAGTGCTTTTAGCTGTAGTTTGAAGGCTTGTGGATCTGCACCAGTTAAATAATGGAATTCTTCTTCATTTGTTCCTTTTAGTGATACTCTAACATAGAGATTTTTGTATTTTGATAGTTCTTTTGCATAGCTTTTATCTGCACCTATTAGTATGCCATTTGTCTCTAAGATGAACGTTATTTTTTCGTAGCTAAAGTGTTCTAAGAGTTGGAGGAGGTGTAGGCGTGATATTGTTGGTTCACATCCACTTACTCTAACCTGCCTATATCTTCTTTTTCTAACTATTCTCATTAGTTTATGATATACATCTATAGGTTTATAGAAGAAGCCAGATTTATCTGGGTTATCTCGAACTCTCCATGCCCAACAAAATTTACACTTAAGGTTACATCCAACTGCATCTCCAGTAGCTATACCTCCATACCATCTACCACCACGAAACCTATAATATTTCCTCTCCTCAACACTATCTACAACCCTAGCTACAATACTATATACTTTTCTTGCAGTATCTAATGGGTTATAGTAAGACATGATACTCAACAATATCAAGTTCCAATTACGTAAATTAATTTTATATTTTAATTGTTAAATATAATTGTGATGAAGAAAAGTACAACTATCACAATAAGTGTAGAGACGAAAAATTTTCTTGAGGAGGTTAAGGGGAGGTTTGAGGAGAAGTATAATAGGAAGTTTACTTGGGATGAGTTTCTAGAGATTATTGCTGTAAGAAGTATGGAGGATGAGAGTTATTTAGAGCTTGATAATGAGGAAGCTAAGGTTATACTGGAGTTGACAATTGAGGGTAGGAAGAGATGGAGAAGGTATGTATAGATACAGATGTACTTATAGAGCTTGGTAGACAGAAGTTAATTAGGCGTGTTTGTAGAGAGCAGAATATTTACTTAACAGTTATAACTATGTATGAGTATCTTAGGGGCTTAGCGTATTTAGGGAGGGATGTAGGTAGAGCAAAGCGGGAAATTGAAAGAAGGTTTAATATACTGTATTTGGATAATAGAGCGTTAGTTGAAGCATCAAACTTATACTCTAAACTTAGGAGTAGGGGAGAGGCTATTCCTGATCCAGATTTATTAATAGCTGCAATATGTATTTCTCATAATATGCAGTTAGCGACAAATAATGTGGAACATTATGAAAAGTTAAAACCGTATGGTTTAGAGATTATTAAACCGAATACGGTAGTTAAGTATATCAGGATGTGGTATAAATAAAGACATTAAGATACTATGGAATTACCTCAATAGAATTCGGATATTTTGGATACCTAAAATCTTCAACACTATACATTCCTCGTTTAACCATATCTGCAACTACATCTCTGGCTTTCTTAAGTTCATTAATTAAGTGGATAACTGTTTTACATACCTTTCTAAATCCATCTATACCCCACAATTTAGTTTTATTAGCGAATAGGCATCTTCCACCACAGATATCTAGGTATTCACATGATGTGCATGGTTCTTCAACTGTTACTTTATAGGGTAGGTCCTGTGGTTTTGTGTCATATATTGTGCCAAGCCTATTAAAGGAGAATTCTGGCGCTATTGGACAGGCGAGTATACGTCCATCAGTTGTGATAGCAAATGCATTGATGCCAGAGCCACACCTTAGCTCTACCTTTTCACCAGTTAAAAGTGTATGCATTATGCCCATAAATGGAATTATTCCTCTAAATCTCCCTTTAGATAATTCATTAACCCAATAGTCTACAAGCTTAGATATTCCAGGATTATAGACATTCTCAATCCATTCATCAAAATTTTCGTATCTCTGATATGGTGGTGAATCCCACATAACATCAAGTTGCCAGTGAACATAGTCAAAATGAGGATTGTCGAGCTCAACTAAATGTCTAACTTCCCTATAAATATCTGATTTTCCTGAAACTGCCATCCTAGCAATTACATTACCCTGAAAGCCCACTTCTCTAATATATTTAATGTTTTTAAGTACTGCTTTATAGGTACCTAAACCTCTGTAGTAATCATTAATTTCAGGTCTACCATCAATTGAAACTAGGATATCACTAAAACGCTTTATATAGCTAGGTTCAAGCTTATGAAGAAGAATTCCATTTGTTTGTAAGATAAATTTTTTAGCTGGAATAGAGTTCATGATGGCTTTTACTAAGTCTATTTGAAGTAGAGGTTCTCCACCATAAAAGCAGATATATGGCTCTGGATCTATGGATATAAATTTCTTAATATCACTAATCGGTATAGATAAGTTGAGTGGTTGAATACGTGGATCCGGATTATTACCACAATATTTACAGTTGAGATTACAAATTGTTGTTAACGTGATGTAGTATAGCATACTAATCAAAAACAAAGTTATAGAGACAAATAAATTCTTGATAGCTAGTAGAGTTAAATAACAATAAAGTTAGTAACAATAAAGTTATTATATCATTACAAATTTATTACTACAACTTCTGGTGGGCAGTTGAATCTTATTGGAAAGAAAGAAGTTCCGATTCCTCTTGTTACAAACATATATGTAGCTTTTACTTCAAATAATCCGTAGTCATATTTCCTATACTTTGATGGTAGTGGTACATGTATTGCACCAATAAATGGAAGTCTAACTTGACCACCATGTGTATGTCCAGCTAAAACTAAACCTATCCTACTATTTACTTTATCTATAATTTGTGGTGAATGTGCCAGTAAAACTACTGGATAACCTCCATGAATATTTTTCATAGCTTTATCAATATCATCGTGATATGTATATGGATCATCTACACCTACGACCCACAGTTTATCGTACAACTTAGCTTCATTATTTAAGACATAAACCTCTCCAATTTTCTCTAAATTTTCTTTTAAACCTTTAGAACCTAATCCACTCCAATGGTCATGATTACCAGCAACAATATAAATGGGTGATATTTCTGATAACTTCCCTATAAACTCTACAGCATCTTCAAATCCATCTAAGTATGTAATTACATCTCCAGTGTGAAATATTATATCTGGACTATAGCTTTTAATGGTATCAATAATTTTATTTGGATCGAAATTTGATGATGCAAAGTGTGTATCAGAGATCTGTATAGCTTTTAACCCTAGACCTAGGTCTATCTCTAATTCTGTAGTTGTAATATAGTTTGTCTCTATATACATTGGATATATGGTAGAAACAGCAGATATCACGCTTACCGCTATAATACCTTTAAGCAATGTTCTCCGTGATACCATATTCAAAAAACTATAATGTATGTATCTACCTTATTATCTTATTAAATATTTGCGGATAAATATAGTATATCCATAGACATGCTGTAAAGGCTATAGAGAATTTTACTAGTGAGTATTCAGTTAAATAATAAAGTGAGATTAAAATAGCTAGTGATAATATTCCAAGAATTGTTCTATATATTCTATACTTATTTCTAAATTCTACTGGAAATGGATATATCAAGATAAAACCTGATAGAAAACCTGCCATAAGCTCTGATCTAACTGGAAAATAATCATATATGATACAACCTATTAAAATAGCGATTAATACGGTGAATATAATTTGAGCCTTACTAAATTCCATATGGATTCTGTTATTAACATTAACATTAGCAATATAGAATATAATACCTATGAGTATTCCAAATACAGCTCCTCCTAAGACATCTATCGGATAATGAACACCAAGTGCTACCCTTGAGTATCCAACAAGTAACGCTAAAATATAGAATGGAAATGCTTTATTGTAAGTTAATGTTAAGTATGTTACTGCTGTAAAAACCGTTTCTGTATGCCCACTCGGAAATCCATATATTCCCTCAGCTGGGACAAGCCAAGAGCTTTCTGGAGGTCTAGGTAACATAAAGGTATGTTTTAATACTTTATTTATGATAACATCGATTAATATTAGCATTGTAAATTTTCTACTAAATTTTTCATATCCATAGAAGTGAAGGATTACTGAGATTGCTATCCAAAGCGCGGCGTCTCCAAAGTAAGTTATCATCTTTAATATTTCAAGTATCATTTTAGTTACTATATAGTATAACTAAGTTTTATAGATATGAATATATGGGATAGTTCTCTATACTATTAATGTTTATGGAGGTATAGAGTTACAGTATAATTGGTGGTGATTTTAATTTGAATGGATATGGAGGACATATTGTAAAAGTAAATCTTTCTACGGGTAAAGCTGAGGTTGAGGAGACTCCAAAGGACTTTATGGAGTTAATTGGAGGTAAAATGTTTGCAGCAAAGTACTTTTATGAAAATGTTAACGTTGATGATCCACTAAGTCCTGATAATATACTGCTTATTGCTATAGGTCCTGCGTGTGGAACTAAGGTTCCAATGGCAAGTAAGGTAGGATTCTACTTTGTATCTCCACTAACTAACTACTTTGGCGAGAGCTACATGGGTGGTAATCTCATGGCAGAAATGAAGTGGGCTGGAATCGATGCCTTCTTTATTTATGGACGTAGCGAAAAGCCTGTCTACATCTATACACATGATACTTCAGTTGAAATTAGAGATGCGAGTAACATATGGGGTACAGATACACATAAGGCAGAAGATATGATTAAGGAGGATATTGGTTATAAAGATGCTTGTGTAGCCACTATTGGGCAAGCGGGCGAAAATCTTGTAAAATTTGCTGTTGTATCCCATAATTATGGCTCTATTAGGAGGGAGAGTAAGGCTGGTAGATTAGGTGCAGGGGCTGTTATGGGTAGTAAACGCTTAAAGGGTATCGCGGTAGTTGCTAGTGAAAAAAGTGTGGATGTTTATGATTCAGATGTGGTGTTAATAGCTGTAAAAAACATATTAACAAAAATTTCGAAGGATCCAAAAATCGGTGCTGATACCTATAGAAGATATGGTACTCCAGCAACACTATTCTATGGGCTAAATAAAGGCTTCTTCCCAAGTCACTACTTTACTAAAGGTGGTTCAGAATTTGAAGAGGAGTTAAATCCGGGTAGTATCCGTGAGAAGTACTATGACCATAATTTAGCGTGTTACAATTGTCCATTTAGTTGTGGTAAGTATATTAAGGTTAAAGAAGGAAAGTATGCTGGTTTAGAAGGGAAACATCCAGAGTATGAAACGATATATGCATTTGGCGGACAAAATGAAGTGGGTTCATATGATGCTATTGCTAAGATTAATGAAGTTTGTGAGTTGTATGGTATTGATACAATTGAGGCTGGAAATGTATTAGCCTTACTAGCATATGCTACTGAGAAGGGTAGAATAAATGTTGATGGCCTAAGGTTTGGAGACGTAGACGCAATAATTAAGTTGTTAAATGATATCGCGTTTAGAAAAGGATTAGGTGATAAACTAGCTGAAGGTGTAAAGAGGTTTAGTGAGATGACAGGAATTGAAGACTTAGCGATTCATTCTAAAGGCTTAGCTCCACCAGGATATGACCCGAGAGTATTGAAATTTATGGCATTCGAATATGCTGTTAACAATAGAGGAGCGGATCACCTAAGAATGACGGCATATGCATTTGAGCTCTCTGGTAGACTAAATCAACCAACTCTAGAGGAGAAGATAAACTATCTTGTTAATGTTGAAGATAGATTAATTGTCTTTGACTCACTAGTATTATGTAGATTTGCTAGATATGTCTATGAGTGGGATGATATTATACAAATATTATATGGATTAACAGGTAAGAAGTATAGTGTTGAAGAGCTTAGAGAAAAAGCAAATTATGCGAGAACATTAATTAGAAAGTTTAACCTTAAGCGTGGATTAAATCCAGAGAGGGATGATGATATTAGCGAGAGATTTTACAAGGAAGTTATAAAGTTTAGGGGTACAGAATATAAGATAACTAGAGAGGAAGTTAAAACTATGGTTAAGTTCTACTATAAATTTAGAGGATGGAATGAAAAAGGATATCCAAGGAACTAGCTCTACCCTAAACTTTCCTCCTCCAACCATATTTTTCAGTATCGTAAAACGGCATATTAACAATCAACCCTTTAACTTTTTTACCTCTTATATCAATGTAAACCTGGGTATCTACTACAGAGTAATTAACATCTACATAACCCATGGCAATTCCACATTTTAATAATGGTGAGAAAGTTCCGCTTGTTACCACCCCTATCTCTGCATCATCATGATATATTTTGTATCCTTCTCTAGGAATTCCTCTCTCAATAAGCTTTATTCCAACCCTAACCCTCTTTATACCCTCTTCAAGCTGCTTTAATAAAGCTTCTCGACCAATAAATTCACCTTTATCAATATTTACTGTGAAGTCTAGCTTAGCTTCATATGGCGTTGTCTTCTCCGTAATATCATGGCCATATAGACACATTCCAGCTTCTAACCTTAACGTATCCCTAGCACCTAATCCACATGGCTTAATACCAAACTCCTTACCTGCATCTAAAATAGAATTCCAGAACTTTAGTGCTTTATCAGACGCACTTAATGGCGTATTCCATAGGTATATTTCAAATCCGTCCTCACCAGTATATCCAGTTCTTGTTAATAAGACATCCTTACCAGCAACATTAGCAAAGCTACACCAGTATCTTCGAATGCTCTTTACATCTCTATCTGCAATTGATTGAATAATATCTACGGCTTTTGGACCCTGAATAGCTAACATAACAACTTCGTCAGAGACATCGCTGAGTTTAACATTAAAGTTATTAGAATGCTTTAATAGCCACTTATAATCCTTCTCTCTATTAGCAGCATTATATACAACGAGGTATTTCTCTTCCTCAAGCTTAAAGAAGGTGAGATCATCAATTATACCTCCATTTTCATTTAGCATAACGGTATACTTACCTTGCATAACATTAACGCTAGATACATCTCTAGCTAGAACATAATTTAGAAAGCTAGTTGCATCTGGACCTTCAACAATAGCTCTACCCATATGAGTAACATCAAATAAACCAACACTATTTCTAACAGCTAAATGTTCAGGTATAATACCTTCATACCATATTGGCATTTCAAATCCAGCAAATTCCACTATCTTCCCATACTTACTATGAAATTCATAAAGATGAGTTCTCTTCAGCATCAACATTCACCTTAAAATAATTATTAATGGTTTGAAGGCTTAAGAAATGAGTATATAATCAATAAGTTGAAAAGCTAGAAATGGAGAAATAAGCGCTAAAATTAAACCAATAAGAAATTCTATAGCATTATGTGCTTTTGCAACATGTCTACACCATATAACAGGTATGAGTAGTATATAAAGGGGTGCGTAGTAAATACCCTTAAGCAATATTAGGAATGTTATTGGATTAGCAGCTCCAGCTACATGAATACTAGCTTTCCATTTAAATGACAATATTAAGAGAGATAACGCCATAATAAAGTAGCTTAAATGATAAGTAGCTAAAACTCTATCATGCATATACTTTGAAACAAATAACCCAGCTAGATAGCTAATTAAAGCTGGAATAAAAAATTTAGTTCTCTTTCTTCTATCAGAAACGAATATGTCAATACGTCCAGCTAAACTCTCAATAACTACCCAAACTATCGGCAGAATACTAATAAATATTAGTACAGTTAAAAATGCGTATAGATAACTTTGTGTTGTATCGATAAATAACATAAGTATGTATATTGAAAAGAATGGTGCAGATAGTATATATGACAGTACTGATGCTAATTTGATTTTCATAAACAATAATCAAGATGTAAGTAGTATATAAGTCATTATTAAAACATATTTGAATTATAGAATTACTTCCTCTTTAAATCTAATGATGAAAAAGGAAATATAGGGTTTAACTATTATAGTGTTGTAACAGATTTTATAGCTGATATCTCACTGAGCTTAAAGCTAAAACTAATTCAAGTAACTTGTTAAATAATCCTGTTTGTGTTACTCTACCAATAATCTTTCCTTTTTCAATAACATATGCTCTTCTAACTTTTGTTTCAGATAAAAGTGACCAAGCTTCGCCTAGTGTTGCATCCGGACTTATAGTAATTAGTGGGCTAGACATAATTTCTCTACATGTAGTTTTTTCTAAATCTAAACCTTTACCAATACATCTCCTAAGGATATCTCTATCTGTAATTACACCAACTGGTAATCCCTTATCAGTAATTACTACGGACCATACACCCTTCTCAAGCATAGTATCAAGAGCTTTTTTTACAGGTTCATCAGCCTCAACAGTATATACATCAGTATCCATAACGTCTCTCACAGTAAAAGCCATAGGCATATATATTACACCCCATAAATGGTAATATACAAAGAGGTAAATATATAGTAGAATTAATGTTTATTTATCGCTTACATAAGTTATAAATCACAAATTTTTATGAACGTGTCTATAGTAAATAGTACAACTATATTATACCCTTATCAAGCATAAAAATTCCATCTCTAAAATCAACCTTATATAATTCAAACTTTCCATTATCCACCTTCTCCCAGTTATAAAGCAATTTAGGCCTATACTCCGGAAAATCTATAATCGTTGACGAGGAAAATATTATTAAACCCCTATCATCAAAATACTTATACAATTTATAATAATTCCTACATTCTTCAGCCTTTTCTCTCCTAACTTTAAAGTAGGATCCCATGACAACGTATGCACATTGGTTCTTCAAATGTATAACTCCTAGATTGAGCGCTGTATCTACATAGCTCTTAACCATCCTTATATGATTCAGATTTAACGTATCAGATATATTTTGAGCGATATACTGCGCTAGAAAGTATGAGTCACTTCCCTCTTTTGCATGCTCGGATTTGTTCGGAATAGATAATTCGTTAAGCAACTGTTGCTTATTTACAGAACCGTTATGAATAAGGTAAAGAGAATCGCCTAATCTCGTTACGGCATTAATTGGTTGAGTTGAAAGTATATTTAACCGCGTGCCTCGAGAAGCTGCTCTTGCATGAATAAAATCAATTATAAGCGAGTCACCACTATAATTATTCTTATAACTAATATATTGATTAATAGCTATAGGATCTTTATAAATTGGTTTTAAGCTTTTGTAGTGGAAAACACTGATATTCTTATCATCTAGTACTATTCTAACTATACCCCATCCATCTTTATGACAAAAGTCTTTTCTAGAAAATAGTTTAGCGCCATACTGATCGCGTTTAGCCGCTTTAATAATACCATTTAACAGTTCATTATAAACATTGGATACTAGTTCGTGCTTGCCAATAATCATGATCAATCTACACATTTTAGATCACTAATTAAGCGGTGTATAATGTCTACTTTAGCATATCTCTAATTATATCCATAACGAGGCATGAAGTAATTGGTCTGCTCATAAACATTCTCCTCTTAAATATTTTACCCCCCAGTAAATTGTCCTGAAAAGAAAGCTATAACAAAAACTGGAATCAGGTATAGTGGTGCCCCAATTAATATTCTAACAAGGAAGATTACTGGAACTGGAAGATGAATAGCTAGGATCCAACTTAAGCTAAATTTCTTAGTATTTGCTCTCCAATATCCAAAGGGAATATTAAAACAGTAGGTGAAAAGGAGGCCAGCAAGTAAAAATATGGCATTCATCAAAAATGATATATTCTATAGTTAAAAATAAAAATGTCATTATCCTTAAGTTTTGTCAAAAACCGTGTATTTATTTAAGAAGAACTTACAGTTCCTAGTCTTACTCCTCTCCAAAACTATTTAACAATGGTCTAGTTTAAGGTAGAGATATCACTACAAAAAGGAGTTTTTTGCACATCTTATCCTCTATTGTAAATTACTATCTTCATTTAATGTCTAATGCTAACACACTATATATTATATGTCCTTTTGTTTTAAGAATGAATTATAGTGTTATAGTTATTTGGGGAAATATGGCTAAGTCTGCAAAAATTACTATAATAGTGGATAATGAGCCATCAAGTAATTTACTAAGTAGTTGGGGTTTTAGTGCATATATAGAAACTAATGAGTGGAGTGTATTATTTGATGCTGATACAGATCCTAGAGTTATGGAGTATAATACTAGACAATTGGGTATTGATTTACACAAGGTTAATTTTGCGATTTTAAGTCATCATCATGGAGATCACTATGGAGGATTCAAATACATTGGTTCTAGTATTCCAGGCTTAAATGTGTATATTCCACCTGGTCTTGCTGATTATCTCAAGAAATGGGGGTTAAATCCTATAACTGTATCTAGCTCTTTAAAAGTGTTTGAAGACGCATGGATAATTGGGCCTTTAGAAGCTTGGTCAGGATTTTATGAAATTGCATTTGCATTCTACGTATCTGGTAAGGGTCTTATAGTGGTAGTTGGATGTTCACATCCTGGTGTAGATAGGATATCTATGAAAGCAAAAGAAATCTCGAATATGGAGATATATCATGTTTTAGGTGGATACCATAGCCCCTCAAGAAGCACGCTAGATAAATTATCGGAAATTTCTAAGTTTATATCGCCAGCTCATTGTAGTGGAAGAGCGGCAAAAGAGTACGTAATAAGCCGTTATCCAGAGAAATATATTGACATTAAAACAGGTTTGGTATTAACATACTAATTTTCGATGGGGGGCCTCAACTGTCACGGCCCATTTCATCCTCCCCCGCAGGAGTCTCTGGGCAGTTTGTATATCATCGGCCCAAAGTTATCTATTTCCAATATCTTTAAAAAGATTATTTTGTAGCTACTAGTAAGTATGCTAATCCGAATAATATGGTTTTAAAAAGTACTTTATTGAACATTTTGGATGTAACAGCTACTAGGTTTCTGTTTCTGGGATTACGCTGGTAGGTTTCTACAAGTTTCTTCCAAGGATTTCTACCTAATAGTAGTGATACTAATCCTCCTAATGTACTACTAGCTAATATTATTAGGTAGTATCCAATAGTTGTGAGCGCTTTATTATTTGGTTTACCCATATCAACACAAATCCATTTACCATTCTTAATTAGCACTCTAAGAAATTCACTTAAGGATATTCTATAGCTAAGTACATCTCTAAATGAAAATGATGTGCATACTACATTTATAGATGATGATCTAACGGGTATGTACTCAGCTAATCCATAAATAAAATCTACATACTCTTCTAAGTGGTTTAACCGTTTCTTTGCAGTTTTAATTAATATTAGGCTAATGTCTAATCCAATAATATAACTATGGTTGTTCCGATGTCTCATGATTTCATTAATTACAGCGCCAGTCCCTGTTCCAACATCAATGATAAGACAATCATTATAATCTATGTACTTTACCATTAGGTATCTTAGTAATTTGGGCATGCCAAATCCAACTAGATTAGAACCAAATTCATAATATGGTAGTGTAAGCTCTATGCTTTCAATGATACTATGCCATTGCTTAAAGTCCTTTTTCAGCATCTCTTCATAAAAATTCCTTAAATTTTCACAAATTTATAGGAATATATTCTCATTTAGTTAACGTCTCTTGCCTTAAAAAAATAGTTTGGGGATCAGTAGAACATCTCTACTTCTTTATCTGCACATGCTTTAACCCACTTTGGTACTGGCGGTACTTCTTTATCTTCAGGCTCTACTTTTAGCTCTATAAATGCTGGCCCCTCTTCCCGAAATACTCTCTTAAATATTTCGTTAAGGTCATGTAGGCTATTTACGCTATAAGCTGGTATCCTATAACCCTCAGCTATTTTACAATAATCTACCTCACAGAAGTCTGTTGAAAAGTATTTAGCTTTATATTTGAAGTGGAGTGTAGCTCTTATCCATCCAAAGCTCCTATTATTATATAGGAATATCTTTATGTTTGCATTAATTCTTCTTACTGTCTCGAATTCACCCGCTACAAACCCGAAGCTTCCATCACCCATTAAAGTTACAATTGTATGATCTGGTTTTGCCATATAAGCGCCTACAGAAGCTGGAAGAGAATAACCTAAAGATCCCATAGAGTAGTTAAAGATTAGGGATCTCCCTGGCTTTCTAACTGGCCAGAATGCTGATGTATATATAGCGCTTACACCAGCATCAGCAACAATTATATGCTTCTCTGGTATATAGTTTTCTAAAGCTTTAAGTATCTTGAGTGGATGTAGAGATTTAATTTTCTGAAGCTTCTCCTTCAGTTCTGTATTGTATTTTTCTCGTAGTTCAGATATCGTCTTAACCCATAGTGATCTTGCTGTATTATCATAGGTTTTCTCTTTAGCTAGTTTAATCATTAGCTTAAGTGTAGCTTTTGCATCACCTATCATAATAACACATGTTTTGTATACATTTCCAGCTTCTACCTCACTAACATCTAGATGGATTATATTTTTACCGTTATATGGTGATGGTAATGTCCAGTTATCGGTAGCTGCAGAATCTGTATTACAGCCAATATAGAATATGGTATCTGCCTCATCCACAATTTTATTTGAGAAGCTTGTTCCCCCTCTACTTCCAATAACACCTATAGATAGTGGGTGATCAGAGTTTATGACTCCCTTCCCTGTAATTGTTGTTCCTATGGGGATTCTTAAAAGCTCAGCAAGTTTTATAACTTCATCCCAAGCCTGTGACAACAAAACCCCTTGACCACAGATTATTAACGGCTTTCCTGACTGTAGTAGAAGATCTGTTGCTTCCATCACTTTTTCAGCTTCAGCTGTAAATCTATGACCAGGGTATCTAACGAAATCTTTTTGAGCATATATATCTCTCAAATTAACGTCTTGCTCAAGGATATCCATAGGTATCCTTATATGAACAGGTCCAGGTTTACCGGTAGTCGCGATTCGAAATGCTCTTCTGATTATATATGGAATTTCTTCACTTTTAGTTATTGTATGTGTTTCCTTAGTAACTCCGGAAAATAGTGAAGATTGATTAAAGCCTGTCAACATATTCTTTTTCTCCATATGTAGTGGAACGTCTGTTGTTATCGCAATCAGCGGAATAGACGCCTTATATGCCTCTACAATAGCGGGTAATATATGTGCGGCACCTGCACTTGGTGCTTCTACAATCCCCGGCTTAAAGCTTACTCTTGCGTATCCGTCAGCCATATATGCTGCAGAACGTTCATCCCTAGCCATAATATGCTTTATATCAGGATAATTTAGCCACTCAACATATATGGGGAGAGTAGTTTCTCCAGGCAATCCAAATACGCAATCTACCTCATACTCTTTTAGCATCTCCAAAAATACTTTTGCGGCTTTCATATCATCACCTACCCTACATAATATTTAGGGGGATACTTCGTAAAGAAATCCTCTTTAACGACTGCTTTGTAGATAAATTCTACAAAACTTACAAAGTCAAAAATTGGTATTTTCAATTCTTTCTGTACGTAAAAGCTGAATGGAGATAAATTATGACATTCAAATACTAATGCCTTAATATCTGGGTATTTTTCAACAAGTTCTTTAGCTGTGAACATAACTTCATCTCTAATTTTATAGATATCTCCCTCCGAAGAATCTTCTAAAATCATTCTTGAAAACTCAGGTTTATCCTCTAAACCCGCTATGGCAATTGGAATATTTTCAATTCCAGCAGCTTTTAAATGCTTTTCGGTTAAGCATTTGGAATTTGCTGTTAATATGCCCACTCTTCCTTGTGTCAATCGGTATACCAATGGCACCATTAGAAGAGAAGATGTAAAGACAGGGATCTTAACCGACTTTGCTAATTCCTCTTGGAATAATATTGTAAATCCACAGCTGGTGGTGATAGCTCTTACCCCTTCCTCTTCAAGTTCCTTAGCAGCTTTTATAAATAATTCAATAACGTTTCGCTCCAGTCTTAACACTATGTTTCCTATATTTGCACCTTTAATCACCTTAAATCTTACAGGGAAGCGATATGTATGTGCATTTCCAACATCACCGACAACGCGTGGGAATTTGGTTTCAAGTAGTAATATTCCTATGACTGGACCATAGAAATGCCTTCCGCCAATAAGTTTACACATTTTAACACCAAAAATAAAATATTTAATTGCTAAACAATAAATAAAATTAGTCAGAAAAATTAAAATGGATGAAAGCATATGAGAAAATTTTTCTTTAATAATAAGCAGTTTTATGCGCATGACGATGAAGTCATTGCATCAGCACTTATTAGAAATGGAGTGTACAAGTTTGGAAGTAGTATAAAATTTAGGAGACCAAGAGGGATATTCTGTGGATGTGGATATTGTTTTAGATGCTTAGTCTCTGCGGACGGGGCTCCTTATGTCAGAGCCTGTATAACGGAAGTTCGGGAGAATATGAATATTGTTAGTCGAGGAGGGAGAGAGTTGCAAGATCATCTATTCAGACTGGTATATAAATTGATTCCTAATTCTGCATCTTCCATATTTCTACATAAAAATATAGTTTCATCACACTGGTTCTCAGTAAGATTTAATGAAGTTTTGGCTAATTTAGTGAATGTAGCAGATATTATGAAATTTAAGGAAAAAGAGAATATAAAAGTTCAGAAATTTAGTGTAACATCACAAGTTGCAATTATCGGTGGTGGTTTGAGTGGCTTAACAACAGCGCTAGAACTATCGGAAAAAGGTGTACAGTGTGTATTAATCGACCAATATAAAGTTGGAGGGATCCTAAGAAGATTTTATTATAGTGACGAAATATCCTCAATATACCACTATTCTACTGAAAAACTAGCAGAATATCTCAAGAAGAAATGTGAAGAAAATGGTGTTGTAATACTAGAGAATACAGCAGTTTTCTATGTAGACCATAATTCTCGAATAATTTATGCAGGAAATAACAAAGGAGTATGGAGAATAAAATATGATAAGTTAGTAATTGCTACGGGAAGGTATGAACTTCCTCGCCTTATAGAGAATAATGATCTCCCCGGAGTAGTTAATGGAGATGGATTTCTAAGAATAATTAATGATTGGAAAATAAAATTAGGTGGTGAAATTATCGTAATAGCACCACCCGATGATCCATATTCGAAATATAAATATGAATTAATTCTTAGAGCACTAGACGAGAATAATCTCGATTACAAAGTTTTGAATATTCATGACCTGGTTGGTATTAAGCCTGGTAGAGACAAGGTTAAAGGAGTATACTATAGGGAAAAAGATGAAAAAGTGTATAGAGATTGTGAATTAGTAGTTTCTATAGGTAAGACTATAGTTTCGTATGAAGTACCTAGGCTACTAGGATTTGAATTAACTGATGATAACATACTATCTCATAAAAACGGAGTTTTAGATAAGGACATTTTTATCGTTGGTAATTTGTTGTCAAGAGGATATATTAATGATATTGAAGAAACAAATAAAGTAATTGGAGAAATTATGAGAATTCTTCGGTAGTTGTAGGTGATAAATCATGAAAAGTACGAAGCTAAATAAGATAATTGTGTGTGCATGCATGGATGTTACATTAGATGAGATACTTAGGTTGATTGAGAAAGGCTATACCGATATAGAATCCATTAAGAGGTATACTGGATTAGGTATGGGGCACTGCCAAGGTCGAATGTGTATACCGATACTAATGGATATATTAAGAGAAATGGGTTATAAAGATGTAAAGTTAATGACTCAGAGACCCCCAATCCTACCTACTAAGTTAAAATATTTTGCAGAGGTTTCAGAATGACATATGAATTTTTTATTATAGGCGGGGGTATTCATGGCTTAGCAATAGGATATGAACTTATAAAGAAGGGATATAAGGTTGCATTAGCTGAGGCAAAGTATATAGGATATGGAAGTTCTGGAAGATGCTTTGGAGGAATTAGAACACTTCACGATAACGAGGATGATACTATACTGGCCAAAATATCAAGAAATATTTGGGTCAAGTTAACACATGAGTTAAGACACAATCTTCTCATTAGAAAAACACCATATATCTTTCTGATACCACATAATAAGGAGAAGATTTCTAAGATGGAAAAAATGCTTTCACTCGCCAGGAAATATAATATATCTGCGAAAGTATTCACGCCTACTAATTTAGAAATTCCATTTCTTACTTGTAAGGGAATTTATTTTGCAGTTGTACATCAGGAGGCGTTATCAGCACATCCACATTATGTTCTTGAAGCATATAAGGAAGAAGCTTTAAAACACGGATTAGAACTATATACCTATACAAAAATTACGGATATAAAAAAGCAAAATAATATTTTCCGACTTATATCAGATTCAAAGAAGCAGTTTAAAGCAGACAACATAATTATTACCGCAGGTTCTGGAAGTCAAAAATTATTAAACATACTAGGTTATGATTATAAATTTAGGATTATAAAGAGAGAAGCTATAGTTACTGAACCTATAAAGAAGATAATTCAGAGTGTGATAGTTGCTCCAGAGATTGCTATTACCCAGACAGCAAGAGGCGAGATTTTAGCTGATTATTATGGCGTTGATATATATACTACACCAGATGATTTATCAATCTCAATTAACTCGATCAAGATAATAGCTAAGAGATTACTCGATCTCTTTCCAAAATTATCTAATCTATGTGTTATAAGAGGATGGGCAGGTCATTATGTCGCATCTCCGGATAGAAAGCCTATAATTGGGGGAATAAATGATATTTATTTATCAGTCGGGTGGGAACATCATGGATTTATGTTAGCGCCAGCAGTTTCAAGATTACTTACGAAGCTAATATTATATAACAAAGTAGATAAGGTTTTAGAACCATATTTACCAACAAGATTTAACAAAAATTATTAGTATAGAGGTATAGAAAGTATAGTCTGCAGTTAATAAATATTTCTGGAAATTTTTATACCATGTCAATAAAATTATTAATATTAGTTATGAAATTAAGTGATAAAACTAAAGAATTCCCTCAAATTACATTTAGTAAAATAAATCTTTTTGCACTAATATTCTTAGTGTTTCTATTTATTCTTCCTCTTGGTCTTAGCATGTATATGACTCATATACTTATCATATGCATGATATATATTATACTAGCCAGTAGTTGGAATTTATTAGCTGGATATACAGGACTATTTTCCTTAGCGCATAATACTTTTGCATCAATAGCGGCGTATACCTCGGCTCTAATTGCTGTAAATACTGGCTTACACCCGGCGATAGCAATTCCGATAGGGGTAGCTGTCGCAACATTAACTAGTTATTTAATAGGAGTTTTAACATTAAGAATGAGAGTTATATATTTAGCGTTAGCTACGTGGGCATTTGCTGGCTCATATGAGATCTTTATTAGAATGGCGTATAGATGGACGCGTGGGGATTTAGGCTTACCTACACCCAGATTAATTGAGACTAATGCTAATATTTACTATTATTACTTAGCGTTAATCTTAACTATATTATCACTATTTGCGATTTATAAGTTAGTTAACTCAAGAATTGGTTTATATATTCGAGCTATGAGAGATGATGAGGTAGCGGCAGCATGTATGGGTGTTAATATTTATAAGTGGAGAAAGAATATCTTTGCGATTGCAGGCTTTTTTGCTGGATTGGCAGGAGCCTTCAGAGTACACTATATAGGTTTAGCAAGTCCTGTGACGGCTCAATTTGACGAGATGAGCATTATTATTATAATGACAATATTAGGCGGATATGGAACATTTATTGGACCGATTATTGGAGCCCCCATAGTGGAAATCGTAATGGAAGTTCTGCGTGCATATGAATATTTAAGAATGATAATTTTCGCCGTAATAGTAATACTTATTGTGCTCTTCTTTAGAGGAGGTATTCATGGATTCCTACAGACTACATGGAGAAAATATTTTTTAATAAAGAAAATTAAAAATTTGAATAAAAAAACTTAATATTCTACATAACATTAATATTTTTGATGACTACTAGACGAGATGTACTTAAGTTAGTAGCTACAGGTGTTATTTGCCTTGGAGTAGGGTATGGTCTTGGCTACTTAACTGCTCCACGCCCCTCTCCTCCCCCTGAAACTGCTAAAACGCCAATTAAAATTGGAGTTATCTGCCCCCTCTCTCCACCAGGAGACTATGGTGCTGGCGCTTTAATTAGAAGAGGAGCATTACTAGCAAAGGAATATATAAACAAAGAGATGGGTGGTCTTTTGGGTAGATACGTTGATATAGTTATTGATGATAGCTCCGGTGTTCCAGAGAAAGGTGTAGCAGCCGCTGAGAGGTTAATAACGCAGGAAAAGGTAGTAGGCATTACAGGTTTATATCATAGTTCTGTTGCATTAGCTGTTCAGGATGTATGTGAAAGGCATCATGTACCTATGATTACAATGCAAGCGGCGGCAGCGAAAATCACAGAGAGACATTATAGATATACGTTTAGAGCACATGCTATCAACCCAGATAGAAATAAGGTAATTCTTAATTGGGCAAAATCTAAAGGTTGGAAGAGAATTGCTGTAATAGCTGAAGATACAGACTATGGTGTAGGCATTGTCGATAACATAAAGAAGATTGCTCCTGAGATGATTCCTGGTAGTGAAATTTTGGACATTATTTTCCCGAGAACGGTTACTGATTTAACTCCTCAGCTATTAGAAATTAAAGATTGGGGTCCAGATTTAGTATATAATGTTGGTGTAGGTGCCGCAGCTTATTTAATTATAGAACAAGCATATGACATTGGTCTTTTCCCGAGTACACCTATGATTGGAAGCTATGATTTCCCATTAAAACCTGACTTCTGGGAGTCAGTTGGTGAAAAAGGTGTAGGAATATACTTTATATCATATTATCATCCACAGATGGAAATGACGGATTTAGGTAAATGGGCGTTTAATAGATATAAAGAGCTATATAACGAGCTACCTGTCTATTCAACATTAAACGAGTTTGGAGTTGTTTTAATTTTAGCACAAGCAATTGAGCAAGCAGGTTCAGATGATCCCGAAGCTATTACAGACGCATTAATAAAGGGTACATTTGTATCATGGAATAGTGATAAGGTTACTTTCCCTGAGGGAGAGGGGATTTACTGGCATCAGTTCTCCATTCCAATGTTAATCCTACAGTTCACAGAGAAGGGTCAAGGAATCACAGAAGCTAGGATAGAGTATTCAGGATAGATGATTAGTTATGGACCTGTATTACCTATCCCAATTTATTTTTTTAGGTATTATAATTGGCATTACTTATTGTCTAATGGCTATTGGTATTACCTTTATTTATAGTATTATGAAGATGATTAATTGGTCTATGGGAGAAGCTTACATGATAGGTAGCTATATTCAGTATTTCCTTTTGCTCTACTTAATTCCACCCGAATACTGGTATATAGGTGTAGTCATCTCCATAATTATAATGTTCATAATAGGATGTTTACTCGAACTTGGCTTACTTAAGCGCATGTTTATAAGAGTATTAGAGAGAAGAGATGAATATATAACTGTTATGACGTTGGCTTGGGTTATTTTGTTTAGGAATATAATGGCATCTCTTTATGGTCCATACGTATACTCTACCCCCGAGTACTTTTCACGAGTAACTATAGGTACATTACCGATTAGTGGAAGTAGATTTATGGCGTGTATAGGTACAGTAGTTATCTTAGCGATATTCTGGTATGTAATAAAGTATACTTGGATCGGTAGAGCTTTTAGAGCAGTAGCGCAAAATAGGTTGGGAGCATATATTGTTGGTATAAACTCACATAGAATAGATACTATTGCATTTGGCATTGGTACTGCATTAGCAGGTGCTGCTGGAGCTTTATTGGCTCCAGTATACTTAGTTTATCCGACAAACGGCTCAATTGCAACTATGAAAGGATTTGAAATAATTGTCATTGGTGGCCTAGGTTCAATAGCAGGAAGTGTGATTGCAGGGATACTGCTTGGAATAGTTGAAATTATATGTTCAGCACTAATAAGTACATCCTATCGTGATATATATGGCTTCGTATTTCTGCTATTAGTACTTGCTATTAAGCCAACTGGATTCTTCGGAGAAGAGGAAAGATTAGCGTAAAAATTAGTAGCCGATTAATGTAGCTTGCACTATTTCCTTTATATGCTCTCGGAAATAATCTCCAGGTCCATCTAGTTTTATTCTACCTAGTTCTAATAGGTATACGTGGTCAGCAATATTTACAGCTTGTAATATATTTTGATCCACAAGTAGGATTGTTATATCTTGCTCTGTTAGGTTTCTTATAACCTTATATATCTGCTTTACTAGCACGGGCGAAATACCAGCCGAAGGCTCGTCTATTAACATTAGTTGTGGTTCTGTAATAAGTGCTTTAGCAAACTCCAACATTCGTGCTTGTCCACCACTTAACAATGCAGCTCTTAAATTTTTTCTCTCCTCCAGCTCAGGAAATATCTCATATACCCTCTTGATTCTTTCTTTTAAGAGACTTTGATTCTTTCTGTAAATCCACCCACCCATCAGCAGATTTTCCTCTACTGTTAAAAAAGGGAAAATGCTTCTTCCCTGAGGGATGTAGGAGATTCCTAACTTAATTAACTCATAGGGTGGTACATTCAATAGTGACTTACCATTATACCTAATATCACCCTTTTTAGGTGTTAAGATCCGGAAGATTGTTTTTAGTAATGTAGATTTACCAGCACCATTAGGTCCAATAACTACAGTTACAGAATTTTTCTTAACGTTTAACGATACGTCAATTAGTATATCTATATCCTCATAATACCCCACAGTTATATCGTCAACCTCCAAAATATTTTCTGGCAAAACCTATCACCCTCCTAGATACGCTTCCAGAACTCTTTCATCTCCTCTAACCTCTACAGGCTCACCTTCACAGAGAACTCTTCCCTCAAATAGCACACTTACATAGCTACATAAGTTAAAAACTGACGTAATATCATGAGAAACCACTAAAAATGTCATATTATCAGAGTTATTTAGCTGCTTAATAACGTTGATCATTTTTTCCTTGATCTGTGGATGCACTCCAGCAAACGGCTCGTCTAATAGCATTAGTCTAGGCCTAAGCATAAGAGCACGCGCAAATTCTAGTAATTTTTGCTGACCACCAGATAGATTTTTAGCTAGTTCGTCTTTTAGCCTATATAAACCAACTATCTCTAATGCTTCCCTAGCCGCTTCATTTATATCTTGATCCCTATATATCTCTCTATTTGTATATGCTGGAACCAGTAAGTTCTCCCATACAGTTAAGTTCTTAAATACTTTAATTATTTGGAAAACTCTACCGATACCTCTCTTAGCAACTTCGTATGGAGGAAGATTATGTATAGGTTTATTTTCAAAATATATCTCTCCCTTCGTAACTTTGTAAATCCCATTAATAACATTTAAAAGTGTGGTTTTTCCAGATCCATTGGGACCAATTAATCCTCTGATTTCTCCCTTGTCTACTTTTAGTATAACACCATTTAATGCCTTAATACCACCAAAAAATTTATATACTTCTCTAACATCAAGTAACATACTATTTCACTAAATAATTTTAGTTCCTACAGTAAATTAAAGATTATGGTTTTTCTTTAGGAAAAAATCTTTACATGATCTTCCTCGACCAGTATAGAACTGGATTAACTTCATAGTGTATCTTTTTGTTGCTAATAAACCTTCTTGAGCAAGGGCTGATAACTCCAGTGTTCTTTAATACTGCTATGAACTCATTTGGCTCTATTCTATACTTCATAGCTATTCCACTAATTGATTCTGCATCTATCATATACTCATTTCTTAACGCCCAGTCTAAAACTTCATCAATAGCTCTAATATAGCATTCTAAATTCTGAATTCCTTGATCTAAGAGACATTGTCTCAAACTCCTATTAACACTCCACTTCTCACTTTTAATAATATCCTTAACCAGGTATCTGGTAATTAGTGGCATCTCGAACCTTTCTCTCTTCTTTAATATTAGTTGTCTTGCATCCCAAGATACGCTTCTAACGCTCTCAGATATCCTTACTGGTAGTAGAATTCTAGCCTCATACATCGATAAAAGAAAATCATCTATATCCTCCGAGTTTTCTCTAGCTAATTCATCATATGTTACATATCCGAATTCAGCAGCTTTATAAAGAAACTTAGAGTAAATATGAAAATTGCTATCAGGAAACTTTCTTTTTAGAAGATCTTCTAATGTTTTCATAGCTGCCCACAAATATTTAAGTTATATATGATCCATACAATTTTTCTTTTTCAACTTTATCGCTAATAATTCTGCTTACACCCTCTGGATCTATAATTACAAATGTAAACTTTCTCTTACCTTCCTTAGCTTCCTTAATCATCTTCTCCCGCTTATCTCTCTCCTCCTTATCAACTTCAGGGTCATCCTTAAGAATTGATAATACCTCAAGTACTCTATCCAATACTCCCTCTACAGTAGTTATATATCCCTGTGCAGCTGGACCAGGTGTAATCTCGATACCAAGCTCTGGAATCTTTATTGTTGCTGATGAAGCTCTTAAAACAAATATATTTAAATCCTTAGGATTTTCAACTCTTAATGTTAGCTTCTGCGGTCCATGTGATTCTACAGCTCTAACACTACTATATCTATATCCACACTTCATACATCTACCTGTAGAAATTAATATTTTACCGACAAGTGGAATTTCATAGATACTATCTGAAACTTTAAAATCAGAGTCACATCTAGGACACTTCATTGTAAAAGTCCATATAACCTGAATATCTCTCTCCTTATCAGAATTCGACATACCATAATTGAATATAAACGTTAAGCATAAATTTAGTTTTTTAGAATGGAAAATCTAATTGTTGTCGACCTTTTTTCCGGAGCTGGAGGATTCTCAAAAGGATTTCTCTTAGAGGGATTTAAAGTATGCGTTGGTGTAGAAAATTTTAAGCCTATAGCAAAAACTTTTATTGAAAATTTTCCTGATGCTATAGGTGATTTACCAAGCCCATTTGAGGAGCACAACATACCAGATCATAAGGTATTCTCTATACCGAAATCTAAGTTAAAAGAAATTTCTAGGTTAAAGCGGGATGAAGCTTTAATTCACTTTAAAGGTGCAGATGGAAAAACATATACGAATTGGGTTAGGCTTCACCCATATAAGCTTCCCCGTCAATTCATGGTAAATCAAGATTTATTCATCCATTTGAGGATAGACTACTAACTGTTAGAGAGCAAGCTAGATTAATGGGATTTCCAGATAACCACATTTTTTGTGGTGGGAGAGAGGTACAGTAGCAGTTCCAGTTCCACTAGCTAAAGCTATAGCTAAGGAAGTCAAAAAATATTTACTGGAGAAAGAACTAATAGGGTAATTAACTAGCCCTATAACCACTGGTCTAGAGGTACACCCTTTTCTTCTCTCTTCTTTTCACTCTTTACTCCGTGGGCTCTTGCCATATGCACTTTTAGCCCACGTTCATCTTTAAATATTTTTCCACATACTGGACATGTACTCATACCAATAATATGATTAAAATATGAAAAAATAACCTTTTCTAACTATATATAGGCAAGTAGCGTAGAACATTTATTTGGGTATTTAGAGTTGACAGGTCCTGCTGAGGGTAAAATACCAATTAGAGGTATTGTAGAATTAATAGATGACTCAACACATAGATTAGAGTGTAATATCTACCTTCATGTAAAGGGATATTCTCTAGCGAGAGTAACCCATATAGACCTTGAACATCCGATTCTAAATGAGATTATTAAACCTAAGAAGGCACTATATTTACCATTTAAAATAAGAAACTCGAGAATTATAGTCTTCTTCAAAGAACCTATTCACATAAGTAATCCAGGGATCATAGTTAGAAAGATTTCTATTTATTGTCCTGAGCTAGCTAGCGCATTAGGTGAGGGAGAGTCCTCATTTGTATATGTAGGAGGTAAGGTTGGAGGAATATTCCTTGGATTCAAAAAAGTATTTGTTAGGAGACTGGAAAGTTTAGCTAAGAGGTTAGGCGTTGAGCCACGATAATAGAGTGTTGATATCAGCTACCGCTGATTCTTCATCGAACTCTCAGCGCTCAGTTAGTTCATCATTCCAAAAATATCTTAATTACATAGTTTAAAAATTTCATTTAGGGTATCTTCAACATTCTCCTCTCTTGCTCTTTTAATAAGGTAACTATGGTCTATGTTATCTTTCTGTGCATAATATATCATAGCCGCTCTCTCAAAATCTATACCGACGTTCCAGAATTTTGCTGATGCAAGGGAGGATATAATTATCTCTTCAGGTGGAATTATGTAAACGTAAAAATTGTCTATACTTATTTTCCATTTTATAGGCTTCATAGGCCTATCATATATTGTTCCAACGATATCTATAGCTTTTTCAGCTAACTCTCCAAAATCTTGTATATAAACTCTAGCTTCACGTACATACCCGATTCTCTCTAAAACCTCACAAACAAATTTCTCTGCAAAATTACCCTCCACTATAATATCTACATCAGCAGTTCTATATCCTCTACCAGTATAGATTTCTGCTGCAAATCCTCCAACTATAATTATTCTACCAAGCTTATTCTCCTCAAGAAATGTATTAAGAGATGAAAGAAATACCATAAATTTGCGTGTTTCATCTTGATTCTTTAAAATCGGAGCTACTTTAGATCTGTAAATTGATATATATTTATCTACAAGCTCTCTATAATTTCCTTCTTCATCCATCTAACATTATACCTCCTACAAAAACTAAGCCATAAAAACTTAGATAACTCCATTAATCTTTTTATATCCCTATTTCTCCAACCCTTAGGTCTACCTCTCTCCATACGAATTCTCATTAAAACTCTAAGTACACTAGTCATCAAAAAAGTATGTGAATACCTAGATTAAGTGTTTTTACATTACTCAATTAGCCACCTTAAATTCTCTTTTATAAATTCTAGACCCTTCTCCTTTGTATATGGTCCATGACCAGGAAGTAAAAACTCAATATCTAACTTAGTTAATTTTTCAATTGATTGTACAAGTTTATTATAGTTTGATGTTGGAAGATCCCATCTCCCGACTCCCTCTAGAAATACGGTGTCACCTGATATTAAGATTTTATATTCCTCATCATATAGACATATGCTTCCTATAGTATGCCCCGGCGTATGAATTACTCTAAATATATAATCACCTATACGGAGCTTATCTCCATCCTTTAATCGTACATCAACCTTAATAGGCTTAACATACTCATACCCAAATACTCCAGTTGGCTCTATAACATATGGATCGCCCTTAATAAGAAATTTAGCGTCAGCATCATGAACTAGTATTTTAGCATCTGGAGAATACTGTTTAAATGCTAAATCACCACCAACATGATCAATATGACAATGAGTATTAACAATGTATCTAATGTCTCTTGGATTTAAACCTACCTTATTCATTTCCCTAAGTATATGATCTATCGACATGCCTAATCCAGTATCAATAATCATTAGCTCATCTACACCGCGAACTATGTAGATATTTGAATCGTGTGAGAGACTTATCAAGCAATATAGGTTATCCCTAATTTCCTCGATTGAACTATATTTAGACCAGAACATTTTAATCAACCATATATTAGAGCATATCTTCTATCAAAAACTATTTATTTTAAACTATTTTTATAGAATTTGATATGTCAGAGGTTGTTAGGAAAATTAAGGCTGAGAATCTGGGATTAATAACTCTATGTGCATTAATGAAGGCTGAAGTAATTGTTTGCCAAAGAGAGGAGAGCTCATGGCAAAAAATCTTCTATATTGATTCGAGATATGTATTTCTATTTTTTGGGTCAAAGTATAGGGCTAAGTTATTTTGAATTATGAAGTCCACTCCTATTATACTAGGGAATGCGAATACCTTTTTATTTCTTCTTGGGCGCTCTAAGAAATATACGCTAGACATTATAAAGGTTACTGGAGACACACCCTCATATCCCTAGCTCTAATTATAATGTTTTTTCATAGAGTAACCTAAAATTGTACATCCACCTATTCCCGTGAAGACCTTTTAGGTTTGCCTAATTTACCTAGGGAGAATCTCCATTTTCTCCAGTCTTTTCACTAATCATAGTCCACTGACACCTACAATTATCTCCACTGAAAGTTGGGATCTTCAATTAAAGAATCACTTTATAGGATGAATTCGGTATAATTAAGATCTAAATAATTACCACTATCAGAAAGAAGCTCAATATATTTAATATCTCTCATTTTCAAGCACCTTAAACATGAAAACACATTACAAATAAAAACATTTTATACCAAAAATAACTTTCAATAATAGATTATGAATAAAAATTATTCATCTTATCTTACGGCGCCTTATAATTCTGACTAATAATTTTGATCTTCTAGCCAATAGCGTAAAATAACTTTCTTTCACTAACTGTCAACAACGGATGTTTAAGCTCAACATAATATTGTAGTAGACTATTTTCATGTAACCTGAGTTTATATATAGCTGATGGAAGTGGACCTTTACCAACATTAGAAGGTGTATACTCAACGATATCGATATCTCCAAATATTAACTTCCACCACCCACCAAGATATATCTTAACCTCAAATACTTCATCTGGACTAACAACCCTAACTTTATATTTATCCTCAACAAGCTCATAGAATAACTTTTCATCATATTTTAATAATTCGTTAATTAGCTTATCTGGCCAACCTAGTTCTCGAGCTTTCTCAACAGCATCAGTCATATAACTCACCAAATGTTTTAGCTATACCAAAATATTAAGTGTAAGACTAGATTCATAGCTAATTATTACTTTATACTGGCGAGAACAATTTCACAATCATCACTACGGAATATAATCGCTTCTCCTATTACATATGAGTATCCAGCTAAGGCAGCTAAAATAGCATCTACAATATGTCTAGAAATATTCTTAGGAATTTCAACTCCCCATTTTTCTTTAATAAAACTTATAATTGTAGATTTTGACTTAATATTACCTTTAAAACCACATGCTCTTAAGGAGCTAGTTGGATGTGTCTCGATAACTCTATATCCCTGCTTACGTAGAGTATTAGCTATAAACATACCTCTAAGAGCTAACTCCCGCATCCACTTAATTGTCGTAGGAAACACTTTATAACCAGCCTTTAAAAGAAGCTTTTCACAGTTTCTAAATCCTCCTTCTCCAAGTGAAAGAGGAGCATCTATTGAAATTAAATCTGGTTTTTTAACTAATACATAACTAATTATTTCGCTATTTACTCGAAAATGTCCATAATCGACAATTTCTCTATTAAGTGATAAAAGTGCATATCCAGAAGGGGAGGTTTCTCTACTTGATAAATCTAACCCTAAAATCATTTTTAGTCAATATAAAAATTTAGGTAATTAAAAATTTATCTTAGGATTGTCATTTTATATATAGATGACCTAAGACCTGCCGACTGACTAGGTAGGGATGATGATTAGGAGGTGTTGGGATTCCTTCTTTCCTAAGCATTAACATTTAAAATAGCTTAGAAGATTATATGTTTAAGAAAATTATTAGGTGTGTCATCTCAGGCTAAAGGCTCATCATAAGATCAGCGTACCGTCTATCTATCATCCAAAAAGAACATCAAGAAATAAGGCCTAATATATAATTATTTTAAGATGATAAGAGGAGGATTCGTGAATTTATGATCGGGTGCCCTTGTTCCGACTAAACTCCACTACTTACCTATCGAATAATGATGTTATACTAATATCCAGATATAAGTATAGCGTCATAACATAACTGAGGAGAGTATTTTGGAATCTTAAATCTATAACCTTTAGTGAAAACTAGGGATATCGATAGCACTTATATTTAAAGCTATGACTGATGCATTAGATAAACTCAATATGTTCTTAAATTATACTTCCATTTTATACATTACTTTAATGGTATTGAGGAGCATGCCTTAAAAATAAAATACTAATTAAAGAATAAATAGAAATAAAAGAAGATTTTTATATTAACCATTTACCATCGCTAATAACCGTTTTTCCATCTACTATAACGGTCGGTTTCTTTATTAATGCATCTATATGTATACCTGCTTTTACCTTTCCTCCAAATGTACTATTATCTCCAAATGCTAGATGAATAGTTCCCATGGCCTTCTCATCCTCGAGAACAATCCCTGAAATCTTTGCTGAAGGATTACATCCTATCCCGAACTCAGCTGGGAAATTAAATGCTTCCCTCCTACCCACATTTCTGAGAATCTCTTCCAGCTTACTAGCATACTTACCCTCAAATTTAATCGCATATCCCTCATGAACTTCAACCCTTATTGGTTCATCTATTATGCCTATTTGAGCAATACTACCGTCAATTACGACTACCCCCTCACCGGTACCTTCAACTGGTGCTACATATACCTCGCCAGCAGGTAAATTCCCCCACTCACCTGGATTTCTATATAAACCTGTATCCACTTCAAATTTTCTACCTTCAACAGTAAATTTTATATCAGTTCCTGATAGATTAGTTATTCTAATTTCACGGGCGTTTTTTAACGCCTTAGCCATATTATCTCCTAATTTAGCCACAATCTCATAATCAACATTCAGAGCTCTCATAACTATTTCCTCAGTTATTCCTGGCATTGTAGCACCTCTAGCCCCATGTTCACAAGCTAATTTCCTAGCTTGGGTATGTGTTAAACTATAGTGAGTGGGTGCGACAAATACATCTACATACTTCCACATTTCAGCTATAGGTTTTGGCGGTTCCTCGCCGCTCCTACTTCTTGGTTTCATAATGGTCATTAGAGATTCTGCACCCATCTCTAGTCCAGCTTCAAAGAAAGCTTCTCCAATTTTATACTTAACTATATCGGTAATTACTAGTAGTATTTCCCCTGATTTCAAGTTGAAACTTTTCTGTAAAACTGTTTTAGCTATTTCCTTCAAAGAAATACCACCTCAATTATAGAGGAATACAAAGATTAATTAAAATATAATAATATACATTCATTCTTAACGGGAGGTATTAGAGATGTCTCTCTATAAGCAAATTTCCGAGGTATGTGATTTACTAGATGATCCAAATATTTCAGGAGATAAACTTGAAAAGATGCTGAGGGATAGAGGCGCAGATTACGTTAGTCTAAGAACTTTAGAAGATGATAAGGGATCAACAGACTTCTTAAAGGTGGTAATTAAGGGTATGAATGATAAAGCTCCTAAAATTGGTATTATTGGAAGATTAGGAGGAGTTGGAGCTAGACCATACCAGTTAGGTCTTGTTTCTGATGCAGACGGTGCTATAGTAGCATTATCATGTGCATTTAAACTATGCGAGATGAAAAAGAGAGGAGACGTATTAGCTGGCGACGCTATAATTACAACTCATGTTACACCTAAAGCTCCGGTTAGGCCGCATAAACCAGTTCCTATGATGGAATCACCTGTGGACATATTTAAGCTACTTAAACTTGAAGTTGATCCTGAAATGGATGGAATATTATCGATAGACGCAACAAAGGCTAATAGAGTTATTAAATCGCTAGATATCGCCATTACACCAACTATTAAGGAGGGTTGGATACTAAAGGTAAGTGATGATCTGTTAGATATCTATTCATGGGTTACTGGACACGAGCCATATGTAGTTCCAATAACTATGCAGGATGTAATTCCATTTAGTACTCCAGTATATCACATTAATAGCATAATACAGCCATGGATATATACTGAGGCGCCAGTAGTCGGTGTTGCCATAACAGCAAAATCAGTGATTCCGGGAAGTGCTACAGGAGTAACTGATATATATGCGTTAGATAAAGCATGTAGGTTTGTTATTGAAGTAGCTAAAGGATTTACAGAAAATAGGATTAAGCTATATGATGAGGAGGAATATAAGAAGATTAGGGAGATTCATGGAGATATTGGAGAAATACTAAGAAGAGGAGCACCATAAAGCAAGCATCACACAAATTTTTATAAAAATTATTTTGGATAATTAGATATATTAGATATATATTGTCATATTAAAATAGGCTTATTAAACAGCTAATAATGTCTATTTATTGGGAAAATTTTGGTGGGGGCATATGAAAGCTAGAAGGGGAGTGTCTAAGTTAGCAGTTGCTGTCATTGTTGTTATAATAGTAATTGCTGGTGTAGCGGTCTATATGTTTACTGCAGCACCGAAGGCTCCAACTAAGCCGTTAACTCTAGTATATGCTACTACTCAAGCTACTATGAGCTTTGATCCGACAGACCACGCTGACGAAACAACTACTATATGTGTAGTAAATACGTATGATCCACTATTTTATCCTCAGAAAGGTAAGCCTCCAAAGCCATGGTTAGTAACTGAGTGGAGTGTTAGTGATGATGGATTGGTTTGGACATTTAAGATCAGGAAAGGTGTTAAGTTTCATAGTGGTCGTGAACTGACAGCTGAAGATGTGGCTTTTTCAATGAATAGAGAACTTACGATTAAAAAGGGTATGTCCTATTTATGGACTGGAATAGTTGATCATGCCGAGGCGGTAGATAAGTATACGGTTAAGTTCTATTTAAAGAAGCCGTACGCCGAGTTACCAGCTACATTAGTACATTTATTTGTTGTTGATAAAGAGGAAGTTATGGCTCACATCAAAAAGCCAGGACCATATGGAGAGTATGGAGATTATGGTAAGGAGTGGTTGTTGGAACATGATGCTGGTTCAGGACCATTTAAAGTAGTGGAGATTAAGAAAGGTGAAAAAATAGTATTTGAAGCTTTTAAGGATTACTGGCATGCTAAGGAGACCTATGGTGGATGGCCTGATAAAGCGCCTGAGAGAGTTGAATATTACGTCTATGGAGAACAATCAACTTTAGTTACAATGTTAAGAGGAGGTAAAGTTGATATTGTTGAGCAATGGTTACCACCAGCCACCTTCGCAGAACTAAAGAAGGAGGCTGGGATAGTTGTAAAGGAAGATCCTGACGTAAAGTTATTCTTCGTATCTATGCATAATCAGAAACCACCATTTGATGATGTATGGGTGCGTAGAGCAGTTTCATATGTAGTTAACTATACTGAGATTATTAATACAGTATTCCTTGGCGGTGTTCAAGCTGTAGGTCCAGTTCCACTAGCAGCTCCAGGTCATAATGATGAATTAACACCATACGAGACCAATTTGGAAAAAGCAATTGACTGCCTAAAGAAGTCTAAGTATTGGGATAAGTTTAGAACTGGGGAAGGCTTTACAGTAACCTATATGTACGTCTCAGGACTTGAATCTGAACGTATGGTTGGTGAATTATTAAAGAAGTATCTTGCGCAATTAAACATTACTGTTGAATTTAAGCCTGAGAAATGGGCTACAATGTGTGAGCTGATGGCAAGCCCAGAAACTTGCCCACATATGGTTGCCATCTTCCATACATTAAAGTATCCGTCTCCAGACTGCCATACATATCTAATGTTCCACTCAACAGCATGGGGTACGTTTATGAGTTGTATGTTCTACAAGAATACACAAGTTGATAACTTATTAGATCAAGCAAGAGCAACTCCAGATCAAGCTCAAAGATATCAACTATATAGACAAGTACAAAAGATAGTTTATGAGGAAGCCGCAGCACTATTCCTAATTAACCCATTACATAGAATAGCATATAGGGACTGGGTTAAAAACTATGAGTATATAGGACTACTAGGTTATGACTTGAACTTTTACTACTTAAGATTGGAGGGTAAACCAACTGGATGAAATTTAGAGATTACCTCATTAGACGTAGCCTACAGATAATCCCGACATTGATAGGATTATCCATCCTTATTTTTTATATTACTCGTGTAATGCCGGGAGATCCTATCAGATTATATTTAGGTTTAGAAGCTACAAAAGAGCAAGTTGAATATTATAGGAGACTATTTGGACTAGATAAACCTCTATATATTCAATATATAGATTACTGGGTAAGCTTATTTACAGGCAAAGCCACACTAGTTAGCTTATATACTGGTCGTAGTGTAGTTGTTGATATTGTCAGTTATCTCCCAACTACCTTAGAGCTAATTATCGTTTCGATGATCTTCTCTTCAATAATTGGGATTGCATTAGGGGTTATATGTGCAATTTATAAAAATAAGTTTATTGATAACATTCTTAGAGTTACAGCTATAGCTGGGGTTTCCTTTCCTAGATTTTGGATTGGGTTAATACTTCAATTAATTATAGGTTATTATTTAGGAATTTTACCGATAGCAGGACACTATACACCTAGAACAACAGTTACTGGTTTTGTGTTGCTTGATAGCTTGATTACGGGAGATATAGCTTCATTTTTCGAATGTATTAAGTATATGATTTTACCTGTTATTACACTGTCATTTTCACCAATTGCACAAATAATGAGAATTGTGAGAGCCAGCGTTATTGAGGAAATTAGCAAGCCATATGTAGCTACATTAAGGGCCCATGGTTTCCCAGAAAATTTACTATATTATAAGTATTTGTTAAGGCAAGCCTTAGTTGTAGCTATTACAATAATTGGTATGTTATTTGGTTTCTTTGTATATGGTGGATTTGAAGTTGAAATCGTGTTTGGCTGGCCTGGCTTAGCATGGTATACTGTACAAACAGCATTGTATAAGGATTTTAATGGGCTAGTAGCTGCTGTTATGATTATTGGAATTATAATGGTAGTAGTTAATTATGTTGTTGACGTAGTATATAGCTATTTAGATCCGAGAATTAGGATTAAAATGATGGAGGCTAAATAAATGAGAATATTTAGGCTTAAAGTACCTCCACAAATCGAGTTTAGAAAAAGAGATATGTATGTTATGGCACTTAAGATTAGGCGTAGTCCTACAACACTGTTAGGATTAATTATGGTCGCCGGAGTAATATTTATTACAGCATTTGGAGATTTTATGGCACCATACCCTCAAGACTATTCTGCAATACATCCTCAAATAACCTTCTTACCTCCCTGTCCAGAACATATATTTGGAACTGATGAGTTAGGTAGAGATGTATTTAGTAGGGTGATCTTAGGAGCTAAAGTTTCAGTTGTTGTTGGAATTAGTGTAGTATTACTTTCGGTAATAATTGGTACACCGATAGGTTTATTAGCTGGGTATATTGGCGGTAAAATCGAAACTATTATAATGAGGATAACGGATATATTCCTATCTATCCCTTCTATCGTGTTAGCCTTAGCAGTTAGTGCAATTCTAGCCCCCACACTTGAAAACGC
>Ga0190366_1000015_pt1 | contig 33832 bp, 31 predicted proteins | sample 487218910_MG_FD_169990 | JGI IMG/M metagenome (GOLD analysis project Ga0190366, IMG submission 169990) | Hydrothermal vent microbial mat bacterial communities from Southern Trench, Guaymas Basin, Mexico - 4872-18-9-10_MG | ecosystem: Environmental > Aquatic > Marine > Hydrothermal vents >...
GTGAAAGAGAAAGAATAGAAACCATTCAAAAGGAAGTGAATGAAATTAATAGGAAAATTGATAAGATATTAGAACTCCTTCAGGGAGAGGAATGATGAACAATATGGCTCCTTCGCTAACAGGAGGATGTGTGCTTCGCCTTCGGCTACGCCAAAATTTGCCTTCAGCAAACTTCACATATCGCAAAACGTTATCGGAAATTGCACTATAAAGAGGTGAAATTATGGACGAGATAAGGTATAAGCCAATAGGGATCATTCATTCTCCATTCAAAGAGCCAAAGGGAACACCTATACAACCCACAGCTGCTAAAGGAGTCGATGGAGCAGTTGAGGTATTCCCAGAATACGTTGAAGGTCTGAAAGATCTCGATGGCTTCTCTCATATCATTTTGATATATCACTTCCATTTATCTAGAAAATTCTCCTTAAAAGTAAAGCCATTTATGGATGATCAAATACGCGGAGTTTTCTCAACAAGGGCTCCAAGCAGACCGAATCCAATTGGCATTTCGGTAGTGAGATTGATTAAAATTGAGAAAAACGTTTTACACATCCGAGATGTAGACATTATAGATGGAACACCTCTCTTGGATATCAAGCCCTATGTTCCTGAATTCGATGTAAGAGTGGTCGATAAAATAGGATGGCTTGAGAGAAATGTGAACAAGCTTCCAATCTCAAAAGACGATGGAAGGTTCCAAAATGACTGATGCGACTTCTGATAACAGCGGACATATGGCTATGCTTTGCTCTGTCCAAATCCCCCTTCGGGAAACTTCGCATACCGCAAAACGTTATCAGAACTCTTCTATACACTTTATAACTAAGAGAAGAGAGGCCTTGGAAGATAATAAGAAATGTTACTTTAACCTAGCTCGCAGAGGTATATCAATACTTGTGCCCTGGGATTCTCTATGGCTCTGAAACGTTGCTAGGATAATCCAGACGAGTTTAGGGAATTCCTAGAGAGAACTTTGGGAAGTTGAAAGTGCTTATATAGAAAATAATTTGTGAGCTGTTTGGAATGTTATTTAGCACGCGGACGTGTTTGTAGCTCTAGTAGATAAAAGGTTTTCAAGAACCCAAGTTTTTAGAAGTTTGGAAGAAGATACTAAGTCTAGAAAAATGTCTGAAAGTCATTGCAAGCTTATGAAACCATTTGGATAAGTTTTCCATCCTCCTGACTGATCTTCTAGGATTTCTTATTTCAAGGTTTCACTATTCAAACGGAGATTTTCATTCGCTTTTTCTTTCAAGTTTCACTCTCCCTTTGCTTTTAAGGAAAACACCTTGACTGTCCTGACTATCTGTACAGAGTAAGGAGCTAGGTAAACGGCCAGGGAGTAAAGAGAGATCGTTGATTCTCGCAGAGGTATAGCTTGATGCGAAGTCGATTAAACACACGAATAATAAATGGGCTGAGATGGGTGCCCTATTGAAGGATTTGAGGAGCTCTGGATACTTGGATAAAATTCTAGGTCTACTTCTCCAATTGGATTTTTCTCAGACTTAACTTCTCTTTTCTTCTCTTTTGCCCATGGCCTCCTCCATTCTAGGGGAGAAGTGAAGTTTTCTACCAAATCAAGGTAAAAAGATGAAGAGAATAATGGATGCTAGTGCTGTAGAGGGCATTAGATATAAGGGGAGCTCATCGCAATTCATTCCATTCAGTCCTCCTGTTAAGCTCAGCACTCATCGTGAGTTTCGTCCATTATTATGTCTACCGTGGACCAAGTGGTGAGACCTATTATAATTAACGCTAATCCTATGCCCTAGGGCAAGGCCTGCAAACCAGAGGGCATTTCCTCCGTAGCTACTTTAAGTATCATGCCTCTTACTCCCATGAGAATTCCACCCGACTTCTCTAGGAGTTGTCCTGTGTCTTTAGTGTCCTCTAATTTATCAATCACAAATGTCTTCTCCTCCCTCTTGGCCTTCTCCCCCATCTTCCTCATTTCCTTCGTTGCCTTGACACTCCTAGGGGTTTCCTCCCGAGGATAATACAGTATCTCCGATTGGGCCTATTCCGTTTCCTTCTGCTCCAGAGCCCATTTCCAGTAGTTCAGATGGTGGGACTGGAGGACAACCCTCTTCCACTTCAGAGGAACATTGGTATCCGCCTGGAGTTGGTGCTGCTCTAGGGAGGAATTGCAAGTCCTCTGTTGGAGGCAACGGATAAGACCAAGGATTTGGATCTTGGTCTTTACAGTCACCGATATGGATTGGAATCCCTGATCCTTCTCCTTTATTTGATACTTCGAGTCTTATTTCCCAAGATTTATGGTTTCCTCTAGGGATTCCAGCTCCTCCTCTATTATTTCAGTTGAGGAGAGGGGATTCACCACTAGGGAATAGTCCTTCCTTCTGCTATTAAGTACGGGCCCTCTAAGTCTAAGTCCTTCACTTCGACTGGAAGTTCTTATTCTGAGAATCAGTTTTCAGCTCTTGGTCTTGATCTTGGAGCACCAGCTTATTCCTAGAGCTAGGGATTGGAGCAGTCAAAATGAAGCATTGATTCTCCCTTCCAAGAGAGTCTCGTTGTATTCCGAGTAGAGCCTCCTCTTTATTCCCAGGGATAGGAAAACCCTCTCGAGATAGTTGCTGACTTGATCTTCATCGTCTCCTGTTCGAAGGGATAGGGCGCAAGCCAATACTGGATTATTCCGTTGTTGATCTCTGGAGCTCTCTCCAGGTCTAATATTTAAGACTCGCTCTCGTGAGATCCAATCTATTTTTGTGGAAGATCTTGATTTTTCAATGAGGGATCTCTCCATGAAATTATTCGCGAGAGAACCTTATCTCGGAAACAATCGAGTTCAAATTAAATAAGACCTTTGATGCCTCATCTATCTCCACAATAGAGACGCTTTCCCTAGGGGTATGGCAGTCTCCCAAGAATCCAGGGCCCCAGACCACTGGATCCCATCCCCTCTCCCAAAGGAAATTCGCGTCTGTAGTGGAAGGCATTTCCCAGTATCTAATCTCCAAACCAGATCTCTCTAAAGCTCTCTCTAAGTACATATGGGACTCTCTGCTCTTGAATCCATGAGTGCAATCCTCTCCAGTAATGCTAACCCTATCTCTAGAGAATTCCCTGCTTATCTCCTCAAATAATATCTTTGGATTCTCTTCTGGAGGTAAAACTAATTCTACTTCTATTTGAGCCTCTCTAGGTAACCTATAATTCTCCTTATTTGAAGAAAATTCCATTGGAACTAATTTTATCTCCCTAGCCCTTAATCTCTTCCTTAGAGAGAGAAGGAAATTCAAGGCTTCCTCTATGGGGTTCTCTCCCACCTCAGGCATAGAGGCATGTGCAGTAATCCCCTCGAATCTAGCTTTGAGAGTTAGGGAGCCGAAGTTCCTCCTGCATATCCTCAGGGAAGTGGGTTCCATCACTAAACACTTCCTGCTCGAGAACTCCCTAGCTATTAGTTCAGCTCCTCTTCCTTCCTCCTCTTCATCAGACAAAAGAGCCACACCGAAGTTGAGGTTCCTCTCATCTCCTATACTCCTCAAAGCTAACAAAATGGCTACTATAGAAGCTTTAGCGTCACAAACCCCAGTGCCAAATGCTCTGTTTCCCTCAACTCGAAACTTCGAGATTCCTTCTACTGTATCAAGGTGTGTTATTATCCAGAAGGGAGCTTCGCAATTCAATAGGATGTTTTGAGTACCCTTCCACTCCAATATTTCTGCCTCTAAACCAATCTCTTCCATTAATTCAACGACTAATTTGGCTAGCTCATCCTCCTCTCCAGAGGGGGACGGTGTTTCAGACAATTTCCTGAGTAATTCCAGCGGGTTCACAATCTCTTTTAAACCCAAGTGATATAAAAGGGTTCGTGCCGGTGGTGAGAAGAGTAAGGAGAAAGGACTCCAAGGTATTCGTGGAAGTCTACCTGAGGGCCTATAAAGGACTGGAAGAGTACTCCTATACTAGGAAGAGGGACGTAAAGAGATACTTCTCTTGGCTTCTTTCTAGAGATCCAGAGGGATTCTTTCTATATGAACTCGAGGGAGAGGCTTTAGGATTCATCGCCTCTGATTCCAGGTGGTTCAGCCACTTCGAGGAAAGGGAAATCGGAGAAATACACGAACTCTTTGTAGATCCATTACGAAGGAGAATGGGGATAGGTTCCTCTCTACTGAGAGTTTCCCTTAGATATCTGGCCTCTAAAGGGAGAAAAGAGGTTGGACTATGGGTGGGATCAGAAAACAGAATAGCAAAAGAATTCTATTCTAAAATGGGCTTCTCAGAAGTTGGAAAATGGGGGATTTGGACTAGGATGAGAAAGTCTCTTTAATATTCCACTAATCCTGAGTACTCCTCCTCGGATATTCCTGCCTTCCTCAACTCTCTTTCTATTTCCTCTTTACTCCATCCTATCTCTCTTCCCTTGGAGATTATTTGCTTGGCAGTCTCCACTACTTCCCAAGGGAAGACCACCCAGGCCTCTGTCTCCAGAGAGTAGTAATGGGGATCTACCTCGGACCAAGGCTTCTTGAGTATAGTGGCCACTCTCACCTCTTCGAAGAGATTCTCCAAGCGGGGTAAAACAGCCTTTATGCTCCTTCCTGTATCTGCTATGTCATCTACTAAGAGGACTCTCGTCTTCTCTTCCTCCAATGGAGACCATTTTACCTCCGGCCTCTCCGTCCTCTCATCTACTCCCTTATAGTATTTTACGCTAATCACTCCCAAGTCGTTTATCCCTAGGAAATCGGAGAACATCCTGAGGGGAACTAAGCCCCCTCTGGATAGACCTACCAAGTAGTCGGGGTTAAATTCTTTTTTTATTTTCATTGAAAGTTCCTTGACCATTTCGAAAACTTCTTCATAGGTTAATCTGAGGTATTCCATTACTCTTTCCCCTACTCCAGTTTGAATGTCAGTATTCCTAAGCCGAGAAGCCAAGAGGCATAGAGGGCTATTTCCTTCCAGAGTACTGGTAAGAAAATCCAAGACACTATTGACAAAATTGCCATGGCTGCTCCATAGAAGTGTACCTCTCTCAATTCGGTCATGTATCCGGTGCTAGAGAGACCCAGAGCTGCTGAAATAGTCCAGATCGGATATATTTGTTCCTTTGGAACTAATCCCTTGTATATCGCTAAATAGGTCATCAAAGAGGCGAAGAAGAAGTAAATTCCCCAAGGAATTGAGATTCGATTCTTGGCTCCCAGTAGGATCAATCCGGGGCCTATCATCAGAGAGAACACTAGGAGAAGGTACTTCGGAACAGGATAGTAGTAGAACATCAGCAAGGGGACCACTATCCCTATTGCCCCATAGGCTAAAAGTGCTCTGGATCTGAAGAGATACCAAGCAAATACTGCCCCAATTCCCAGGAAGATCGTGAGTATTCCGGGAGTCGACTTGTAGTCCAGAGGGATATACTCAACCAAGAAGGCCTTTCTCACTACTAGGAGGAACACCATGGCCAATACAGACAGGATAATCCAAGAGAGGGCTAAACTCCTGTTTAGTTCTACCTCCTCTACCTCGTGATACACCCTTCTCCCCTAGGGTTCAAGATTGAGCCGGAGATAAATACTTTCGGGTGAGAAACTGAGTTCCCCCTTGTGTGATACTTGGATCAAATTGGCTCTCTTCCAGGTATATTCTTGGATAAGACCTTTGGGCCATTTTTAGTGATTAGTACGTCGTCCTCTATTCTTACTCCGAATTCCATGTACACTCCTGGCTCTATAGTAAACACTTGGTTCTCTTTAGCCCTTTTCTCTTCCTTGGGATATACCCTAGGGGCCTCGTGCACTTCTAACCCTATTCCATGCCCAGTGCTATGATTAAAGAACTTCAACAATCTTTTTTCTCTCAAACAATTCCTAACCTCTTTGTCTATCTCGGAAATCTTTACATTGATTACTGATTTCTCAATCGCCCTCTCTTGGGACTCCAATACTGAGTTGAAAACTTCTCTTTCTCTATCGCTGGGAGACCAGGGGAAAATTGTTCTAGTCACGTCTGCACAGTATTCCTTGAATTTAGCCCCAACGTCTATCAGGACTGGTTCTCCCTTCCTGAGCCTTTTCTCGCTAGGCTTCGCGTGGGGATATTTTGTATTTGATCCAAAAGCTACTATTCCATCGAAGGCAAAACCCTGTGCTCCTTGGTATCTCATTTCTCTTTCTATTTCCCCAAGAATCTCTAATTCCTTTACTCCCTCTCTGAGTTTGTCCTCTATGGATTCAATGGCTTTTCCAGTAATTTCTATCGCTTTTTCTATTCTGTTTATCTCATCTTTATCCTTAATTGACCTCATGTCTTGTACTTCCTTAGATATATTCTTTATCTCAATTCCCGCACTCCTTATTTCCTCCTGGAGATCTTCTTTAATTTTGGAGTCTACTCCAACTGTATCTAATCCCATTCCGTCTAATTCTTGGTAAATCAAGTCTTCTGGCTTTTTAAAATGAACTTTGTCGGATTCAAATTCAGAGATTTCTGTTTCATACTCAGAGAATGCTGATATCTCTACCTCTGTGGTTTCCATAGCTCTGCTCAATTCTAGTCTGGGAACCAAGAGTGAGTGATTTTCTCCATCGGATATTAAATATCCGGTGTCGAATCCAGAGAAGTATATCAGATTTGGTCTTTGCGACACTAGAATAGCATCTACGTCAGATCTCTTCAATATTTCCTTGATTCTTCCTCTGAAGTCCAATCACTGCCTTCCTCCTATTTCGTTCTCTATTCTCTCAACTAGTTCTTTCAATCCCTCATCCACTTTCTCTATTATTGCCTTATTCCTCTTTATTATGTCCATGAATTCCTCGTCCTCCTTGCTTGCTTTTCCGATTGCCCAAAGTCTTCTGCCCTCGGAATATACTGCCTTAGCTGATCTTTTCATTTCTAGTAATTCGTCTAATGCTCTATTTAGGTCTGATATCTTCTCCAAGACTGTATTCTCCTCTATCTCCTCCATTTCTACCTCTTTTATCTCTTCCTCGCCTTCCATGGACCTTAACTCCTTCATCAATTCTTTCATTTTCTCTTCTAGTTCTTTCACCCTTCTCTTGAGCTCCTCCCTGCTTATCTCCTCTCTCATGTGTCTGAGCTCGTTCCTTTTTATCTCGTCTCTTAGCTTCTTTATTTCTTTTTTAATATCTTTTTTCCTCTTCTCTCTCATGTACTGGTATATCTCGTTCTTAGCTTCTTCTATTCTAGACAAGAGTTTTTTTCCGAACTTAGTTGGAACGTAGAGTGTCCTCGGCCTACCGATTCTGCCCTCGCTCCTCAGAACCTTCGGTCTTATCAGTTCCATCTCTCTAAGCACGTCTATGTGTTTTTGGAGAGACTGTCTCTTCACACCTATCTTCTCTGAAACGTCCTCTGGATGATATTTCAATGAAAAATACTTGAAAGCTATCAATCTCTTCTCATTCGCCAAAGCTTTGAACAATTTGGCCATTTCCCTATATATTTCAGACATCTCCTCTGACACCACTACGGCCCCCGGCCTACTTGAGTATAAAAGTTAATAGACTTTCTCTCAAATCCGAGTGACTCTTGATCAACACTTGCACATTGTAGTTTCCGAGTACGTTTTTATACCCCGATACTCCCAAGAGCAGAGGGAATCCTCATGGACTCTGTGAAAGCTCTCAGGATACTCTCCGTAATAGTGCTCTTGTCCTCTGCAACTGCCATAGCCGCGGAATCCTATAACTTATATTCGAACCAAATAGCCGTCATAGAAATTAAGGGAGAGATAACGAGCTTCGTTGAGATAACAAAGCAGATGAGAATTGCCATAGAAGATCCAAAGATAAAAGCAATTGTCCTAAGAGTGAACAGCCCTGGAGGAAGGGTTCAATCCGTGAAGGAAATAAGAGAATATGTCAACTTGGCTAGGAAAAGTGGAAAGCCTGTCGTCTCTCTAATAGAGGATTATTCAACATCCGGAGCGTATTACATTTGCTCAGCCTCAGACTACATCTACTCGCATAGGAATTCCATTACGGGAAGCTTGGGAGTTATAGCGATATGGATAGATGAGTCGAGTAAGCTAGAGGAGGAAGGTGTGAAGGTGTGGGTCTGGAAAGCAGGAAAGTTCAAAGACGTCGGAGTGCCTTGGAGATCTCCTACTCCTGAAGAGCAAAGACTGCTCAACCAAGTCACCTTGGAAGTATACAACGAATTAATAGAGGACATAGCAGAAGGTAGAAACCTCACAGTTGAATACGTGAAGCAATTCGCAAATGGTGGATCCTTCGATGGGGAGTTTGCAGTGGAGAAGGGGTTCGCAGATGAAATCGGAGACTACTTCGATGCCCTAAACAAGGCAGCAGAGCTTGCTGGGATAGACGAGTACCTAGTAGTAGATCTGGGTAAGAGAGAGGGGCCCCACTCCTTCCTAATGGCAATAAAGGCACTAATGAGGGATCCCAAGCTTCTTAGCTAGCTCCGAAAGGAAAAGCTTGACGTGACTTCCATTGAATCCGATTTCGGCTGGTAAACTCCTCTTAAACCCTCTCCTCCTAGCTATTTTGTCTATGGCCGAATGGATTTTGCTACCGTACTGGGCTGACTTCTTCTCTCTTCCTATGACCAAATCTGGAACTGATAATTCCTTACCTAATTCTCTCAGAATAATCTTTCTTCTCCCATTGGAGACCTTGAGTTCTATTGGGATCGAATTAGCCAGAGAGACTATTATCCTATCTGTGTACGGGAAGTAAATGTCTATTCCGAAGTGGGCTGATACCTTCTCGTCCCTCTCTAGGTCTCTGTGAAGAGAAGTCTGGTCTTCTATGAGCTTCCTCCTTAGATCATTACTCGAGAGCGAGAGGTACTTGAAGTATCCTCCGAAGATCTCGTCTGCCCCCTGACCACTCAAGGCAAAATCTAGTCCCTCAGAAGACATTTCTCTGGCTGAAAAATAAATAGTAGCTCCTATTCCGACTTGCATCCAGTCTACTTCCTCTGAAGACCATATTATGTCCTTTAAGTTCTCCTCTAGTTCATTCAGGGATATTTCTACCTTTATGTGGTCCAAACCCAACTCTTTAGCCACTTTCTGGGAGTAAGAGAGATCCTCTGATCCTTCCATTCCAGTGGTAAAAGCTTTCACTTTCGCTCCTAAGTCTAGTGCTATCTTGGCTATAATGGTACTATCTATGCCTCCTGAGAAGAAAATTCCGACTTTCCTCCCTTTTTCTCTTATTAAGGATGAAATAACATGGTAAAGCTCTGATTTCAATTCAGTTATTGCCTCTTCTCTCATCTCGGTCCCGAGTCTCAGATCATATATTTTTTCTCCGAAAAGTTGGTTAATCGGTACTTCCTTAGGTTCTAGCCCCAATGCCCAGAGAATCTTCTTCTCGGAGGAGAACACACCATTGGAGAAATAAAGAGGTTTGGATCCTAGTAGATCTCTACTACCTCCTAGAGGAGATATCAAAGAGTAGAAACCCCTACTAGTTCTTAGGGAGCTAAGGGATACTTCTCGTGGACTATTTTGATACATGATGCCGTGGAGTAGAGACTCACCTACCTTCTTCACTTCTCCTAGTCCTATTAGAAAAGAGGACTCTCCCACTATTTCATTGGTCACACTACCTCTGTGCTGGAGTATTCCTGTTAACTCTTCCTTTTCTTCTTCTAAATCAATGGGTACCTTGAGTAGAGCTCCAACTCCCATACTAGAGTTCCTCGAATTTTTCCCTTAGTTTCTCCAGTACCTTAGGCAGATTGGTGTACTCCATCTCCTCCTCAGGTAACCTCTGTGGCTCAAATGGACCATGTCTTCTAAGGTAATCAGATATTTCCATGGCTTTTCTTCTTATCTCCTGGAATGCTATGTCTGAGAATAAGTCCTCTGGCCCATAGAGTTCTCCCCTTCTGAGCTGGAACCCTAGGCCTACTATTCTGGGAGGGCCATCGAACCTAGTTGGTCTGGCGTCCTTCAGCGAAACTGGGAGCAAAGGCCCCCAGTGGCTCCCTCTCATCCACCCTGGGACTATGTGTGGGATCGTGAATGCCTCTAACACTTCTCCAACGGCTGGGAATCCACTCTGTGCTCTAACTATGGCCACTGGGTCGTCTTTACCGACATATTCCCCAGCAATAAGACTCAATTTCTCTGTACTTATTACTGCTGCTATTTCCCCGTCTTTCCTGTATACTCTCTTGACTGAATACCTAGAATAGTTTCCTATCAAAGCCAATAGTTGATATGTCTCCTCTGGCAAATCTAATATTACTTTCTTGTTTTCTTTAATGTCCATTACTTCAAATCTGAATCCTTGATTTAATTTCGGATCTATGACTAGCCCTGGGGTGTTAAATGGATCTCCAAATATTCTGTACATCGGTAAGTTGAAAGCAGATGGAGAGGTCTTATCGCAAGCGAAGACCAATAGAGGTTCGCTCTTCCTTTCCTCAAAGGACATCTCGGCTATCCCTGGACCCATTCCTCTTATGTTTCCAGAAAAAGCGTCTTTTAGCAAGTCTTGTCCGGCTCCGTAGAATCCTCTCTCTTTAGCTATTTCGGCTGCCTCTAGAAAGCAATTCCATGCTAGTTCGTGTATTTCTTTGCTATCGACTCCCTTTTCATGAGTCATTAGTAGTTCGACGTCATCTCCACAGTTGAAAACCATGAAATCTATTAGCAAACCTTTTTTCGTACCGTTATCAGTCAAATAGTCATTACACGAGGAGATTATCTCCTTAGGCACTCTCACGTGTCCAGGATAGCTTCCAACATCTGCTTTTATTAAACTGACCGTTACTCTCATCCGTTCACCCCCACTTCCTGAGGTACTCCACTTCTTCCTCTGTGAAGTCAAAGAACTCAGATAAGCTTTTCCCGTGCTTAATCATTAAACTCAGGTAGGGCAAATACTCCGATAAGGCTATCCTTCTAGAGACGTGACATTTCTCGGAGATCTTAGAGGCTATCGAATCCCTTATTCTCCTGAACTTGGCAGTAGAGGCCATTTCCTTTACGTATCTTGGAGACTGAAACTTAGAGAACTTGATTTCCTTCTTAGACAAAGCCACTCCTCCAGTCATTAGTTCAAGTGCATAACTCCAAAATCCGTAGTACTGCCTTCTAGTAACCCTAGAGAGAAATTGATCTGCCCTAGAAATGTAATAGTAGGCTTCAGCTATGCTTCTTAAGTCGGTCATTACTCTGGGAGAATTCTCTTCTATCCAAGTTAGGAGCTCATCTGGAGTCATGTCCAAGCCAGATGTAGATGCTTTGGCTGACTGCATGGAATTAGACTTGATTATCCTAGCGAGAGCTTGGAATATGTTCTCCTCTCTGTCCCTATATCCCAGTCCGTCTAGACCAGTAGATCCCACTGCTTGAAGGTCATTTATGGCAGCTCTCAAATCTCCAAGGGACCTCCTAGCTATTTCCATTAGTACCTCTTCACTTACCTCTAACCCCTCGGAAGAACTTATCCTCTTCAGCACCGACAATATGTCTCTCTCCTTTAGCTTATTAAATTGTATTAGGAGACAGTGATTCCTTATTTCTCTAGGCACCTCCCAGTACTTGTTGGCAGTCAAGACCACCGGGTTCCTAGTACTCCTTAGCAAGAGGGTTATTCCCCTAGTGGCCTGTGAGTCCTCCCTGGGATTCAAATTATCTGCCTCGTCTAGAACTATCAGTCTCCTCCTCTCACCGAAAAGTGAAGAGGATATGGAAGAAGGTAGGGCCAAAGACTTAAGAGTAGAGTAGTTCCTCTTATCACTCGCGTTTAGCTCGAAGTATTCTAGGCCGTAATCTCTGGCTAAAGCATATGCTGTGGCGGTTTTGCCACAACCAGGAGGTCCATGGAACAAGGCAGCTGGTTTGCCCGGGTTTCCAGAGATCCAAGACTCGATCCAAGATTTAGCTTGTTCTATAGCCTTCTTCTGTCCAACTATTTCCCTTAGAGACTTGGGTCTGTACTTCTCAGCCCATATCATGTCAAGTCTCCCCGAATCCAGCACTTATCTGAGCTAGTAGTGCAGACAATTGGACGTGTTCATTGGCTCCCTCTACTAGACGGAATTCATATTCTCCTATCTTGTCTATTATCCTTATTTTCAGCTTCTCGTCTATTGGCATGTTTATGACCTCCCTGTGTATTTGCCTTATTAGGTCCTCTCCTGAAAGCCCATATTCTATCAACAAACTGCTGAGTTTCTCTCTAGCCCTTAGGAACTCTCCCCTGAGCGCTAATTCAATCATTTCTCTGACTTCCTCTGGTCTAGCCCTAGAAGTGACCTTATAGACTACTTCCTCAGTTATCCTCTTGTCTATGGTGGCACAAGCTTGTAGTAGATTCTCTGCTCTTCTCAAATCTCCTTCTGCCACGTATACTAAAGCGTTCATTCCTTCATCGGTTATTTCCAAGCCTTCTCTCTCTGCTATGAACTTGAGCTTCTTAGCCACGTCTTTGTCTGTCAGGGGTCTAAATCTGAATACAGCAGTCCTAGATTGTATTGGCTCTATTATTTTAGAAGAGTAGTTACAAGAAAGTATGAACCTACAAGTGGTTGTATACATTTCCATGGTTCTCCTGAGAGCATTTTGTGCATCTGGTGTAAGGGCGTCTGCTTCATCCAAGAATATTATTTTGAATTCTGCCTCCCCAAATGGTCTAGTTCTAGCGAAGTCCTTTATTTTTTCTCTCACTACGTTAATTCCTCTCTCGTCAGAGGCATTTGTCTCTAGGAAGTTTCTTCTCCATGAATCTCCATAAAGTTCCCTAGCAAGGCAAATAGCAGCAGTTGTCTTCCCTACTCCTGGAGGGCCTGAGAAGAGCAAGTGAGGCATATTCCTCTCACTCACGTACTTCTTTAGCCTGATCACTATCTCCTCTTGACCAACTATTTCGTCTAGTTTCTTGGGCCTGTACTTCTCTGTCCATGGCATGTCTATCAATCCAATACCCCCTTCCCCAGTGACTCGCTACCAATTATATATCTTCCCAAAACTCACAGCTCTTCCTCAGCTTCGGAGATTGGATGACTAGGAGTTATAGCTCCGATTGATGAGTAGATTCCTAGCACTATCACAGGGTATCGCGTTGTGGTTCCTCATTTTAGCTTGAAGTAGATGAGGGAACAAATAAATGATGACTGTTAGGGATTCCCGATGAAGAAGTCACGTTGCTACGACCGAAAGGACTTTTTACTACACTAGTTCATTCAGTGATGGGTGTTCGCCTTGAGGGAAATACTCGAGCCCCTCGGAATTACCGAGGAAGAGGTTAACTCCGGAGTTGCCCTAGGTACAGAATGGAGAGATGCTAAAGGAAGAGATAAAATAGCAGTGAGATCTCCAATAGACGGAGAATTGCTAGCAGAAGTGTCTCTAGCCACCAAAGAAGACTACGAGTGGGTGGTGAAAGAGTCCTCCAGAGCTTTCAAGACTTGGAGAGAGGTCCCTGCCCCAAAGAGAGGAGAGATAATCCTGGAGATAGTGAAAGAGCTTAAGAAGAGGAAGAAGGATCTAGGAAAATTGGTCTCAGTGGAAGTAGGTAAGATAATCCAAGAGGGAATGGGAGAAGTACAGGAGATGATAGACATAGGAGTTTTCGCAGCAGGACTTTCTAGACAACTCTATGGTCCAACCATGCAGTCAGAAAGGGTGAAACATAGACTGTATGAGCAGTGGCATCCCCTAGGACCAGTAGGAGTTATAACTGCCTTTAATTTCCCAGCAGCGGTTTGGTCCTGGAATGCGTTCATAGCCGCAGTTTGCGGAGACACTGTGATATGGAAGCCCTCTACCAAAGCTCCTTTGACGGCAATAGCAATTCAGAAAATAGTTAGTGAGATAGTCGAGGAGCAAGATGGACCTAAGGGAGTATTTTCCTTAGTAGTCGGAGGTGGCTCTACGGTCGGAAACTGGTTGTGCGAGGATAGAAGAATTCCCCTGATATCATTCACAGGATCTGTTAAAGTAGGGAAAAACGTAGCTGAAGTAGTCTCAAAGAGGTTGGGAAGAACAATACTTGAATTGGGGGGGAATAACGCAGCAATAGTCATGGAAGACGCTGACTTCAAAGTCGCTCTGAAGGGAGTGCTCTTCGGCGCCCTAGCAACGGCTGGTCAAAGATGTACTACCACGAGGAGGTTAATACTCCATGAGGAGATATACGATGAATTCCTAGGGAGATTGATAGAGGAATACAAGAAAGTGAAAATAGGCAATCCCTTGGAGGAGGGAGTACTAATAGGTCCACTGATAGATGAGGACGCTGTGAAGAGTTACTTCGAAGCAATAGAGAGGGCAAAGAAGGAAGGGGGGAAAGTGCTATACGGAGGAGAGAGGATAGAAATACCAGGACTAGAGAAGGGACATTACGTGAAGCCCACTATAATAGAGGCACGCCCTGAGATGGAGATAGTCAAAGAGGAGACCTTTGCTCCAATATTGTATGTATTCAAGGTCAAGGACATAGAAGAGGCAATAGAAGTGCACAATTCAGTTCCTCAGGGATTGTCCTCGGCCATATTCACAAATAACCTGATATATGCAGAGAAGTTTCTTTCCGCTGCGGGAAGTGACTGCGGAATAGCCAACGTGAACACTAGTACAGCTGGTGCAGAAATAGGAGGAGCATTCGGAGGAGAAAAAGAGACTGGTGGAGGGAGGGAAGCTGGAAGCGATGCTTGGAAGAATTACATGAGAAGACAAACAGTCACTATAAATTGGAGTGGAGATCTTCCCCTAGCCCAAGGAATAAGGTTCGGGGTGGAGTGAATGGATGGAAAATATCAAGTCCCAAAGCCTGTGAACGAGCCTATAATAGACTACTCTCCAGGTACTCCTGAGAGGGAGGCACTAAAGAAGGAACTCAGGAAAATAAGAGAGAATAAAATAGAGATTCCCCTAATAATAGGTGGAAAAGAGGTGAGAACTGGAGTAAAAGGCGAGTGTAGATTACCGCACGACCACTCAGTAGTAATAGGGGAATATCACAAGGCTGGAGAGGAAGAAATAAACAAGGCGATAGATTCTGCCCTAAAAGCATGGGAGAAATGGGCTTACTATCCGTGGGAGCACAGGTTATCTGTATTCTTGAAGGCTGCTGAACTTATGTCTAAGAAGTACAGAGTTTTCATAGACGCTGTGGTAATGCAAGTCCACTCCAAGAACCCATTCCAAGCAGAGATAGACGTAGCTGAGCTAATAGATTTCTGGAGATTTAACTCCTATTACGCACAGCAGATCTACGAGGATCAGCCCATGTACTCCCCGACAGGATTCTGGAACAGAATGGACTACAGACCGTTAGAAGGATTCGTCTTCGCTGTCCCACCCTTCAACTTCTTCTCGATAGGAGGAAACTTGCCAACAGCTCCGGCGATGATGGGCAACGTAGTGATCTGGAAGCCAGCTTCCTCAGTTGTTTACTCCAATTACTGGATAATGAAAATATTGATGGAGGCAGGACTACCTAAGGGAGTGATAAACTTCGTCCCTGGAGATTCCAAGCTCATAGGAGATCTAGTCTTGGATCACCCGGATTTGGCTGGAGTGCACTTCACTGGATCTACATCAACGCTGAGATTCATGATGAAGAAAATAGGCCAGAACATAGACAAATACAGGAATTATCCTAGAGTAGTTGGAGAGACTGGTGGAAAGGACTTCATCTTCGTTCACTCTTCTGCTGAGATAGAAGAGGTAGTGACTGCCATACTTAGAGGAGCCTATGAGTACCAAGGCCAGAAATGCTCGGCTGCTTCCAGAGGGTATGTGCCCAGGTCACTCTGGCCAGAAATAAAGAAGAGACTAGTGGAGGAACTGAAAACGATGAAGATGGGCTCTCCAGAGGAGCTCGGTAACTTCATAAACGCTGTAATAGATAAGGGAGCATTTGAGAAAATAGTGGAGTACATCGAGTTTGCCAAAAAGTCAGAAGACGTAGAGATAATATACGGAGGAGGATACGATTCCTCCAAGGGATACTTCGTGGAGCCGACTCTAGTAGAGGTCAAGGATCCAAAGTCTAAGTTGATGGAGGAGGAGATCTTCGGCCCAGTCTTCTCAGTTTACGTATACGAGGACCAGAAATACGAGGAGACTCTTAAACTATGCGATGAAACTTCCCCCTATGGCTTGACAGGATCCATATTCGCTAGAGATAGGAATGCCATAATAAAAGCTGAGAAGTTGCTTAGATATGCTGCAGGAAACTTCTACATAAACGATAAGCCGACAGGGGCTATAGTAGGGCAGCAACCATTCGGTGGTGCTAGAGCATCTGGAACGAATGACAAAGCTGGGGCTATGCTCAACCTGCTCAGATGGGTCACACCTAGAGCAATAAAAGAGACGTTCCTTCCTCCTAGGGACTATAGATATCCGTTCTTAGAGGAGGATTAGCCCTTATCCTCTTCTTTCTTTTCTTGAGGTTTGGTTCTGGCGATCCTCATTGCATTCAGTATAACAGCTAAACTCAATCCTAAGTCTCCTAGGGTCACAGCTAACCACAGGGTTATCTCCCCTAAAGCTGCTAGTACTGCTATTACCCCTTTCACTATTATTGAGGAGAACACGTTCTGCTTTATTATCCCCATTGTTCTCTCACCGAGTCTAATCACATATGGTATTTTACTCAGATCATTCTGTATCAGTGATACATCAGAGACTTCTAAAGCCACATCTGCTCCATCTCCCATGGCAATGCCCACATTAGCTCTAGCCAAAGCTGGGGCGTCGTTGATTCCGTCTCCCACCATTATGACTCCTTCCTCTGAGAGTCTTTCTATTGCCTTGACTTTGTCTTCTGGGAGCAAGTTCGCTAAGAAGTCCATCTCAAGCTCGCCCGATATTGCCCTTGCTACCCTCTCATTATCTCCTGTGAGCATCACAGTTCTAAAGCCCATTCTTCTGAGTTCCTTTATTAGTTCGTGAGATTCGTCTCTTAGCTCGTCCCTTAGAGCTATTACACCGATTATTTTGGATGAGGTCCCAAGTATGGCTATGGTCTTTCCTTCATTTTCTAGTTCATCTATTTCTCTTGGGATTTCTATTCCCATGTCCTCGAACAACTCCCTGTTTCCAAGATAGTACTTTCTCCCATCGAGTTTCCCTATTACTCCTCTTCCTGGAACTAATTTCAATTCCTCTATTTCTCTAGGTTCTATCCCTCTATTCGAGGAGTACTTCGATATGGCCTTGGAGATAGGGTGTTTAGATCTCCCGAGAGAAGTTGCAATGGAGAGTAATTCTTCCATGTCAGATCCGTTGAGATGTAAGACGTCAGTTACTGCTAACTCTCCCTTGGTTAAAGTGCCAGTCTTGTCAAAAGCTATCACTTTAGATCTACTGACTTCTTCTATTGGCTTGCCGCCCCTCAGGAGAACCCCATTCCTAGCTGCCGAAGTCACAGCAGAAACTATCGAAACTGGAGTTGATATGGCTAGAGCACAGGGGCAAGCTATCACTAACATTATTAGTCCTCTATACACCCAATCCCCGAGTGGTTCTCCGAGAAGGAGCGGTGGCACGATGGAGATCAACACCGCTATCGATACTACTAGAGGTGTGTAATATCCAGAGAATCTCTCTATGAAGGACTCCGTCTTAGATTTTCTCTCGAGAGATTTTCTAACCAGTTCTGAAATCTTAGAGATAAGACTTTCTTCCTGAGGCTTATCCACTTTAATCTCCAAGTACCCGTCCTCGTTAAGAGATCCTGCGAATACTCTATCCCCTCTTCTTTTAGTTACCGAGATACTCTCGCCAGTTATTGGTGCCTGATTTACTTGAGATGTACCAGAAACTACTATTCCATCCAGAGGTATTCTTTCTCCTGGTCTGACTATTATTACTTCTCCCACCTTGACTTCCTCAACCGGGACGTTGCGCTCAGAGTCTCCTCTTTTCACAGTGGTTCTCTCTGGAACTAGCTCGGCAAGAGACAAAAGTGAGTCCTCGGCTTTAAAAACAGCGTATTCCTCCAAAGATTCTGCCAAAAAGAATAGATATATCACTGCTGCTCCTTCTAGGGGATGTTCTGTGAGAATGGCTCCTACTGCTGCTACGCTTACCAGTAAGTCTATGTTTGGTCTCCTACGCAAAACAGATCTTATTCCACTCTTAAAGATGTCGGATCCGATCCATACTGCTATTACAACTACTAAAATAATGGAAGGTGACCTTAGCCCCAATGAGCTGGAAAGTATGCTAATTGAGAGTGCTATAGCTCCACCTACTATCTTCCTCTTATCCAGTGTAGTCCTACAGCACTCTCTCCTTGGCATGTTCAATACCCATTTCTATTAGTTTCAATACGTGTTCGTCTGCAAGGGAGTAGTACACGAACTTCCCCTTCCTAACGTGTTTAACTAGGTTCAACGTTCTGAGTATCCTTAGCTGGTGTGAAACTGCTGACTGGCTAATCCTCAGTAAATCTGAGAGGTCACATACTCTTAACTCTCCTTTGGACAATAAGTAGAGTATCTTAACTTTCGTAGGATCGCCTAGCACTTTGAAAGTCTCAGAGAGTGTAGACACTATCTCGTTCGTGGGGATATCCAACTCTAACTCCTTTGAGGACTCTGAGATACCTTTTCTCATGTGAATCAATGTTCATATAATCATATATAAGGATTTCCCTAGTCCAAGGGCCTCGAACTCGGACGCAGGCAGGGTTTATATATTTCGAACTGAAAACTTGGACAGGTGATAGATCATGCTCAAAGTCAAAGACGTCATCGGGTGGGACCTCCACTGCAAGAACTGGCAAATAGAGGGGGCTTACAGGATGATACACAATGTTCTCGATCCAGAAGTTGCTAAAGATCCGGAGAATCTGGTTGTCTATGGAGGAACCGGGAAAGCCGCTAGAAACAAAGAGGCTTTGGAAGTCATATTGAAGACCCTCAAAGAGATGGACGAGGACGAGACTCTCTTGGTTCAAAGTGGAAAGCCCGTTGGAGTCTTCAAGACACACAAATGGGCTCCCAGAATACTAATTGCCAATAGTTTATTGGTCCCGAAATGGGCTACTTGGGATTACTTCCTAGAGCTCGAGCAAAAGGGTTTGATCATGTACGGTCAAATGACCGCTGGTTCCTGGGCCTACATAGGTACACAGGGGATCCTTCAAGGAACGTACGAGACTTTCGCCGCGGTAGCTAGGGAACACTTCGGTGGATCTCTGGAGGGTAAAATTGTTCTCAGTGCTGGCTTGGGCGAAATGGGTGGTGCTCAACCACTTGCTGTCACCATGAACGATGGCGTAGCTTTGATCGTAGAGATAGATGAAAACGCCATAAATAGGAGGTTAAAACATGGCTATCTCGATGAGAAAACAGACGACTTGGACGAGGCGCTAGAAATTGTCACAAACGCTAAGGAGGAGAAAGAGGCAGTAAGTGTGGGATTGCTTGGAAATGCTGCTGAAGTTCACCCAGAGTTACTGAGAAGGGACTTCGTACCAGATGTAGTAACCGATCAGACCTCTGCTCACGATCCGCTTAGAGGCTACTACCCCATGGGATTGAGCAAGGAAGAGGCTGATGAACTGAGAGAGGAAGATCCGGAGGAATACTTGAAGAGGTCCTATGAGAGTATGAAAGTTCACGTAAAGTCAATAGTTGAAATGAAGGAGAGAGGAGCAGTAGCCTTTGAATACGGGAATAACATAAGAGAAAGGGCTAAGGAAGCTGGATTTAAGGAGGCTTTTTCGTATCCCGGATTTGTTCAAGCCTACATCAGGCCTCTCTTTGCCCAAGGGAGAGGACCATTCAGATGGACTTCTTTGGTGGGAGAAGAGGAGGACATATTCAGACTAGATGAAGTGATAAAGAGGGAGTTCTCCTACAACAGGGAACTAGTGAGATGGATAGAGAAAGCTCAAGAGAGGGTGAAATTCCAAGGATTGCCTGCTAGAGTGTGTTGGCTTGGATTTGGAGAAAGAGCTAGAATGGGTAAAATAATGAATGACATGGTCAAGGATGGAAAAATAGGACCAATTTGGATAGGAAGAGATCACTTGGACGGAGGTAGTGTTGCATCTCCGTTTAGAGAGACAGAGGGAATGAAAGATGGAAGCGATGCCATAGCTGACTGGCCAATTCTCAATGCTTTGATAAACGCTGTTTCGGGAGCTACTTGGGTTGCAGTTCATCACGGAGGAGGAGTCGGAATAGGGTACAGCATACACGCTGGATTCGGACTAGTGGTGGATGGATCCAAGGAGGCAGAGAAGAGGGCTGAGAGGGTACTAACAGTTGACCCTGGGACTGCAATAATAAGACATGCAGACGCTGGATACGAGGAGTCTATAAAAATAGCAAAGGAAAAGGGAGTTTGGATTCCAATGTTCACTAAGGGGAAGAGACCATGAGCTACTTAAGAAGACCCGAGATGCCCTCTGTCAGAGATGAAAGAGATGAAAAGATATCTATATCAGAGTGGAATGGAGAGCGGGGGAACATATTAATCGGGATCCCATTTGATTCCTATACGAGAGGAAGGCCTGGAGCAAGATTCGCTCCACAGAAAATAAGATCATTTCTGAGATACGATTCCTTCAATGCAGAGGACTGGAAATCTGTTCCGAGGATATTGGATGCTGGAGACATAGATGTAGTTCAACACGACCTACTTGAGACTAGAAGGAGAATATACTCCTCCGTCTCGTATCTAGCTGATTTCTCAGAGAGATTAATAGTCCTAGGTGGAGATCACTCCGTGACTGCTCCTTGTTTGAAAGGCCTCAGAGAGAAATTGGGAGAAATGGGATTAATAGTGCTGGACTCACACTTAGACATAAGAGAGCTAAAGGGAGAGGTATCGAGTGGAAGTGCGATAATAGACTCCATGCGAGAAGGGAAAATAAATCCCTCTAACGTTGTTGAAATTGGAGTGAGAAGTTTTCTTAATTCCAAGTATTACTTCGAGAAAGCTAAGAGAATGGGGATTAGGTTCTATACTTCCCTAGAAGTTTCAGAGATAGGCATTTTGGAAGTGGTTAGAGAGGCATTCGAGAGGGCTTCGGACGGGGTCGAAAAAGTTTACTTAAGTGTAGACGTGGACGTATTGGATCAGAGCTTCGCTCCTGGAGTTAACTCAGCCCATCCTGGAGGAATAAGTACCAGAGAGCTCTTTTCCGCATGCAGAGAGCTTGGGAAGAGGAAAGAGGTTATAGCAATAGATTTCACAGAGGTGAACCCCCTAGTAGATCCTTGGGACTTCACTCCGAAGGTAGTGGCTATGGCAATGGCCTATTTCCTGTCTTCAATTATGTAACCTCACGATAGTCCGTTTTAGGTGAACTCCAATGAGATGATGTCCATTAGCTCACAAGCCTTGCATATCTCTCTAGAAGTCGGTGAGCCACATATTTCGCACTTGTTCAATTTTATGTCTGGCTTTGATTTTAAATTTCTCACTTTCTCCCAACTCCTAACTAGGTTGAAAAGTACACCCGGACTCTCCTTCTTCATTTCCCTTAGGAAATCTCTTATCCTCTTCCTAAAAGCCATCTCCACGTAGGGACATTCTCCTTGGTAATAGGGTATTCCTCTGAATTCTGAATACATCACCACTTCTTCTTCAGGAACTAGCCTGAGGGGCTTTATTCTTGGAACTAGTCCATTTTTAGGATTTTCTTCTCTTAGTAACCTCTTAATGTTTCCTCTCATGAGATTCATGAGTATTGATTGAGCTTCGTCATCTAGATTGTGGCCTGTGGCTACGAAATCAAATCCTCCCTTGAGGGCGTACTCATTCAACAACTTTCTCCTGAGAACTCCACAGTAAGTACAGGGACTACCCAGCTCAGAGATTTGATCCATAGTTACCCCTATTTCCTCTTTGAAGCTGATTACTTGGTGTTCTATTCCCAATGACTCGCATAATTCCTCTGCTTTCGTCAAACTCTTTTTCCTATATCCTTTTATTCCTTCATCTATGGAAATGGTTTGTAATTCTGCTCTACTCCTCTTAGCTATCTTCCATAAGATGTAGAGAGCTGCATTGCTATCTTTCCCTCCTGAAACAGCAACTAGTACCTTCTTACCAGAAATTCCTCCATATCTCCTTATTTCTTCTCTAGCTCTCTTCTCGATTGTTTGTAAGAAACATCTCTTACACAGAGATCTCCCTTCGTACTCCCTGAAGTAAACGGGTTCAGATCTCCTGCACCTATCGCACTTCAAGGTAGTAGCCTCCTAACTATGTGTTGTACATGGGAGAATATTATCACGAGAGTCATCACTATTACCAGAACCCTAAGGAATTTGAACTTCTTCTCAGTTGAGTCCCAGAGCATGAGGCCTCCGTCGAGTGGTTTGACTGGGTAGAGGTTTATCAGACCTATCCCGTAGTTGAGGACTATCGTCCATTTCACTAAGTCCAGAAGCCACCAAGGCACTTTGGCATATGACGTAAGTGGATTTACCCAGAGAGCTGCTATGAACTCCAAGGACATCCTGAAAGGTGTTATTTCTCCCAAGGGAACAATAGATATGCCAAGATATGCCCTTTCACTGTTTGGATGCCTCGATAGGACGAATTCCTTCGTTATGCCCAAATGATCTTTTATTACTAGATAGTCCCCAGGTCTCAGTTCCCCTAGAACAGAGAGAAAGGTCTCGAAGCTATATACCTTGATCCCATTCACCTCTGTGATTACCTCCCCCCTCTCCAAGAAGGGTTCCTCTGGGGATCCCAAGAAGAACAACTCCTCGACATATGGTGACTCGTATGATCCACTAGCTGGACTTCCCAATACAACCGAATTCACTAATATCCCGTTGGACTTTGGGACATACATCAGAGGTAAAATCGAAATCAGCATTAGTGCTAACAATATGTTCCCAAAGGAGCCTGCAGAGTATATGCTCAACCTCTGCTTTAAAGTCCTCTTTTTAAGTTCCTTCTCCTCTGGTTCCACGAATGCCCCCGGAATTACTGCTATCAGTATTAGACCTGCTGACCTTAGTTTCACCCTGTTAGCTAGTGCAGTGATTCCGTGAGACGCTTCATGGACAAAGAGCACTATTGATATAGGAACGATCCAATTGACGAACCTTATCCTCTCCCCAGCTATTTCCATTCCTGGCAAAACCAGTTTTAGAACGGGTTCTGCCCAAGGATTAAGCAATAGGTCTATAGACGAGAGGAGTAAACTCAAAGACACAGAAAATGAGAAGAAAATAGCAACTCCTATCATCACATAGGATATCTTGGGCATAACACAGGAGAGTCTCTTCCCCAAAAGGTTCACTACCCTCAGGAAAGTTCCGCTCCTGTATATGAGCACCGGACCGTCTCTGTCTAATCTTGGGATCATGGGGCTCAATATCCACAAAAGGGCGACTATTCCCAAGTACAGGCCTATGTATAAGTAAGGGGAACCCATACTGAAACCAAATGTGAGAGACGACGTTACCATTAAAAACGTTTACCGAGCAGTGAATCTAGATGAGAGTCAAAGTATCTAAAATTGGAGAAGAAAGAGAAGTCATCTATCAGGAAGAGAGGTGGGAAATCCTAGCCTCACTCAGAGAGTTAGCAAGAGAGGTAATGTCCTCTCTCATGGAGTTCGGAATAGACTCAATGGCCCATGGGAGTATAGCTAGGGGTGACGTACATAGGAGGAGCGACGTAGACGTCTTCATACCCGCAATAGTTCCTTCCTACTTGGTGGAAATGGCCTTGGAGAAGTTTCAGATTATCGAGAGGGAACTAATACAGGCTGCCCCTTGGCACCTTCCTAAGGGTAGAATATTGCTGGAAAATGGGGTTGAAGTGACTTTCCCAATCTCCAAACCAAAGGAAATAGAGCTAGAGTTCTACAGATTCGGTGGAGCAATTACACTGAGGGAAATATCCGAGAAAAGAAGAGTTCCTGGGATAGACAAGAGATTAATGGTGATCCTACCAACTAAGAAAGGACATAGGGAATTCTCAGTGATAGGCAGAGAGAAGGAGGCCTCTAAGCTAGTGGGTGTGAGCCAAGACATAATTAGAGAAAGGATCCAAGTACTAACTAGGAGAGACAGAATAGGGAGGACTGGAATATATCTCAGAAGGGGTCTGAAACCAGAAGAGAACTTCGAGGAGGTGTTTCTGAAGATTTGCAGTAGAGATCCAAACGTGAGGAGGAGATATGATGTTCTGGGCAGATAGAGTTGCTAGAGATCTCATCAACAGGAGGAAATTCAAATACATAGATAGGGAATTCTCCAAGGAGGATCAAACAATAGAGACTGGGACTAGTCTCTCTGGGGTTCCACACATAGGCAATGCAAGTGATGTCCTCAGAGGAGAGGCCATAAGAAGGGCATTGGAGGAAATTGGGGTTAAAGTAGAACTAATATGGGTTGCAGATGACGTAGACCCATTTAGAAAGATTCCCCTTGGATTTCCGTCTGAATTCGAGAAATACCTAGGTAAACCCGTCTTCTCAATCCCCTGTCCAAATGGAGAGTGCGATAGTTTTTCAGAGTACTATTCAGAGCTATTCATTGAAAGTTTAAGGGAATATGGGGTAAAACTTAGACCTTATTCCAGTAGAAAGCTATACAAATCCGGTGAACTTACAGAGGAAGTGAAAATCGCCATTGAGAACTCTAAGAAAATAAGGGAGATCATAAACAAGTATAGGGAAAGACCCCTAGATGAAGATTGGGTACCCTGGAAGCCAATATGTGAGGAGTGCGGGAAGATAATAACCACTAGAGTGACTGAAAAGCTTGACGAGTACTCTCTAGAATACGTTTGTGAGGACTACTCCTTCAAGCACACTAAAATAGAGGGGTGTGGACACAGAGGGATCTCGGATATAAGAGACGGAGAAGGAAAACTAGTATGGAGAAGTGAATGGGCCGCTAGGTGGAGACTCTTTCAAGTGACCTGTGAGCCCTTTGGGAAAGAACACGCAACTAAACCCGGAGGATCCTTTTGGGTAAACGGAGAAATATGTGAGAAAGTATTTGGATGGCCTGAACCCTATCCAGTGATATACGAGTTCGTCCTAGGAGAGGGTGGAGAGAAAATGGCTTCTTCTAAGGGCAACGTGATAACTACTTGGGAGTGGCTAGAAATTGCTCCTCCAGAGGCTCTTAAACTCCTCTTTTATAAGAAGATAGAGAAACAAAGAGAGTTTTCACCTGAGAAGACTATTCCAGCACTGGTAGATGAATTAGACAAATTGGAGAGAATATACTTTGGAGTAGAGAAGATGGTGAATCGAAGGAAACTCATGAGTCTCAAGAGGCTTTATGAGATGTGTCAAGTGAGATCTCCCCCGAATAGGGCTCCTATAAGAGTTCCATTTACCTTCTTGGCTGTCGTATCCCAAATAGCTAAGACTGGAGAAGAAATTATAGAGATACTCAGGAGGACGTCTCACATAAAGGCAGAACTAGATGTCTTAGACAAAGAAGAGCTAATAAGTAGGGCAGAGAGAGCTAGGAACTGGGTAAACAAATATGGGCCAGAGAGTTTGAGATTTGAGTTTTCAGATGAGTTTCCAGCGGAGTTGAAATTAGAAGAAAAAGAGGTTATGGCAATAGAGGCAATAGCTAACTTTTTAATAGAGGCAAACGAATTCAGTGAGAGAGATTTGAAGGATTTAGTTTACTCTCAAGCTAGGGAGAAAGAGATAGATCCAAAGAAACTGTTCAGGCTCCTATACACATTGATAATAGGGAAAGAGAAAGGGCCTAGACTATACTCCCTAGTGAGTGCCATAGGATCCAAGAGGGTTGGAGAGAAACTCATGAAGGTAGCTAAATCCGTGAGATTGGGTTGACAGATAGGTGATCTTTGTTCTCAATCTAGAGGGGGATTAATCCGTTCTCCCCCCCCCCAGAAGGTGAGTGGAATAGCTCCTCCCACTTCTTCTTCCCGGAAATTCTAGCTATAGAATCTAGGAAAAGTACCACCCTGGATAATTCCTCTCCAAGATCCGTTAACCTCTTACCGGAAATCAAACCCATTTCTTGGAACTTTTCATAGACCTCATCAGAGAGCAAGTTTACTTTATTATTATTTAGGAGTATTGACGTCAGTGGTCTCAATTCTCCTATCTTAGAGGGATGATGGCCTTTGTTCTTCATTATTCTGAGATATTTGCTCGCTGTTCTTCCGAGTCTAGACACTATCCTTAGTACTCTCCTGTACTCCTCCAGTTCTTCTGAGCTGAGCTTGTACAGATTTTCGCTCACAAAGAACTTCAGTTTGAATCTAGTTAGATCTAAGGGTCTCTCCATCAGTTGGGATATCTCCCTTATCATATTAAACACGTTGCTCTCTAATATAGAAATGTCTATTTCTAATTTGCTCCTCTCCAGAGTGTTTCTAAGTCTGCTTATGTACTCCTTGGGAGACATTCTTGCTTTCTCGTAGTATAGGTACTCTGATTCCTCTAGGATTATCTCGTAGAATTTCGCTGAAGTCCTTCTGTCCACTGGACTTAAAACAGACATAACAATATAGATTCTCACAGACGATTTCGCTTCCTCTTCTAGCTTCCATATGCCTTTTTCCAGATTAAGGACTTCTAGGGGATCTACTTCCCTATCAGATAACCTTCGATCCATTTCGAAAAGTAACTTTTCTTCTGAAACTCTCTTATCCCTAGCTCTCTTTAATAGTGCTCTGAAATATGTAGAGTCAGAATACCCATGTATTTTTCCTTCTAACCACCTCTTCACCAGCTCCTCCGGAGACACCCTAAACCCTCTCAATTGGGATTGTGGGTAAAATTAGATGGAAGATGGAGGGGGCATCCATCTCTAGGAGACCTCACTATCACCTCTGTGGTTTTCGTCTTTCTCATCCTTAGAGATCATTTTCAAGAACTCCGGGAAGGTTATTCCAGACTTGACGTAGGTGATCTCTCTCATTCCCTTCCCCCCAGACCTTTCGAACTGACTTATGTATTACCATTCCCTCTCTAAATGTGTATACTGAAATGGGCAATCCCGATAGGGTAAAGTTTTTATATTACCGTTTGTGGGGAGCCCCGAAGCCCAATTCTCCCCTCTTGACAGGACAGTCAAAGTCCTTCTCTGGACATTTATCGATTCCCTCAACACAGGGAGGACCTGCCTTCTCAAAGATTGTCGGAGCCACTTTTTTAACTAAGCGTAGCATCTCGCAAGCCAAATTCCTTATTTCCCACTGCGCCTTTAGACAACACCTCAATCTAAAGAAATTCAGCAAAGATCTGGCATTCATTGTTACTACTAGCCTAGTGCTAGAGGCCTGTGGTAGTAGATATCTGGCATCCTCCAACGGAACGTTCCCTTTCGTTGTAACCTCCTTGTATATGGAAAACAATTCAATTAGTTTCTTTCTTAATTGCTCTTTGTTTTCAATAGACGGGGGAACAACGATGTCTCTGACTTCAACGAATCTCTGACTTTCTTGGGTGTAAGAGGCTATTCTATGTCTCACCAGTTGATGGGAGCACACTCTGCTTATCCCTTCCACGTAGAAAGTGAAGGAGATGTGTTCAATTACTGAAAGATGTCCCATCTCCATTACTTTTCTGAGTATTTCCCTCCCTTTTTCTAATGCTGCCTCCTTCCAAAGATTCTCCTTGTCTTTCCTAGAGTGAGATAGCATCGCTGAGAAAGCAGCGACTCTCTCCGGCTCTGGAGTGTGTGCGATTAGCTCTACCCTCACGGGTTGCCCTCATATTAGTGTCATATCATGCTGGTATATCAAGTTTTCCACTAGGCTTGTGTTACTCAAAAGCGAACTAAAAACGATTTAAAGGGGATTGCGGATTGCCATACCGGAGGGGGGACAAAAATGGCTAGGCGAGGGTTCTGTAACTCCTGTGGTAGATTGGTGGACTTAGGTGTCTCAAATGGTGTGATAAGATACAAGGGCAGAAAGAGGATGTTTTACTGCCTAGATTGCCTTATGAGAGAGTAAGTCCAGAGAGCATAAGCTGCAGAGACGGCCCTCTCTGGAGTAGGATAAACTGGTATCCCGATTTCCTCTAATTCCTTAGTTTTTTTCCTAGTGTAATTCGCTCCACTAGCTCCACATATAATAGGCTTCTCAGGATATTCGTCTCTTATCCTTAGCATCACCTCTATTATCCCTTCGTCTAGAGGAGTGTCTTGAAACACGAAGAAGGGCATGACTATGTCTACTCTCTCCTCTTCCATTAAGAGTCTTATAGCCACGTCGTAGTCCTTAGATGTTGCGCTTCCTGTTAGATCTACTGGATTTCCCGGAACACAGTAAGGAGGAAGTTCTCTTTTTAGTAGGTCAAGGGTCTCTTGAGAGAGTTCGGCCATTTTCATCCCTCTTTCAACTATGGAGTCTGCTGCCATTACGCAAGGACCGGCTCCATTAGTCACCATTCCTATCCTGTTCCCCTTAGGAAGGGGTTGCTTTACCAGAGCCTTTATCATGTCTTGGAGTTCCTCCATGTTTTCAGCTCTTATTCCCCCTGCTTGTTTAATAGCAGAGTCGAATATTCTGTCTTCTCCAGCAAGCCATCCAGTATGGCTTAAGGCCACTCTGGATCCTGCTTTGGTCCTACCTGCCTTAAGTATAAGTACTGGTTTCCTACGAGAGGTTTTCGATATGGACTGCATTAGTCTTCTACCATCTCCGACTCCTTCCATGTAAACGGCTATTACTCTAGTTCTCTCGTCCTCTCCTAGGAACTCTATAAGCTCTGGTTCGTCCACATCTGCTCTGTTCCCATAGCTAACAAATCTAGCTACCCCTATTCCCTCCTCTGCAGCCCATTCTAGAAAGGAACACCCGAAAGTGCCGCTCTGTGTTATGAAGGAAACGGCTCCTTCCTTTGGTCTCATCATCCTCTCTCTAGATTGGAAAAACGTGTCTATTTTACTCCTAGAATCGTATATGCCTATGCAATTTGGACCTATTATCCTCATCCCATATTTTCTGGCTATTGAAACTATTTGCTCCTCTATCTCTCTTCCCTCGTCTCCTAACTCTTTAAATCCTCCGGAAACTATGACTATGCCCCTAACTCCCTTTCTTCCACATTCCTCTACTACTCCCGGAACAGATTTGGGAGGTATAGCTATCACAGCAAGTTCTACTTCGTTCTCTATCTCTGATACCGTTTTATAGCACTTCATTCCCAGTATTTCTTTTTCCTTTGGATTCACTGGATATACCTTCCCCTTATACTCATAGAGAGCCAAGTTCTTGAGAATCTCGTGCCCTATTTTCCCAGGGGTCTTAGAGGCGCCTATCACAGCTACTGATCTAGCCTCGAAGAACGTAGACAAACTCAACAGAGCACCCCCATCTCCCTCAGGATGAAAGAAGGTATTTCCTCTATCCTGAGCCTTATCTGCTCTTTAGTATCTCTATATCTCAGCGTTGCAGTTCCGTCTTCTAGTGTTTGGTAGTCTACTGTGACGCAATAAGGCGTGCCAACTTCGTCCATTCTAGCGTATCTCCTACCTATGCTCCCAGACTCGTCGTAGTATGTATATATCCCTCTTTTTCTTAGGAGGGAGTCCACTTCCTTAGCTACCTCTGGAAGACCGTCCTTGGAAACCAGTGGGAATACTCCGCACTTTATAGGGGCTATCTTGGGAGGTAATCTCAGATAGATTCTCTCGCCTTCTTCTAGGTAATTCAGCTCTAATATGCAATAGATGGGTCTGTCTATCCCATAGGATGGCTCTATCACATGCGGAATTACCTTCTTTCCTGTAACTCTTTCTTTCTCCTTTTTTACCTCGAAGTCTTCTCTTGTAAGTCTAACTCCATCGAATTCCAGTTCTCCCTTTTCATTTAGTTCTCTTAGTATTTTTTCGTTTTCCTTCTTTGTTATCTCTATCAGTTTGCCCAAGGCTTGTCCCTTCATTTTCTTCCTGAGTCTCTCCATTCTAGGATAAACTTTCAGTTTCTCGAGCTCCCTGGGAGACTCAAAAGCCACGAATACTGAGAGATCCTCCCCGCTGAACTCCATATGCCTCTTTAGATCGTAGTCCGTCCTATAAGCATGGCCTGCAACTTCGACCCAGCCGAATCTCTCTGTCTTGACTTCAGCGTCCCAAGTATCTGCAGAATAGTGAGCTCTCTCCTCGTCCAACTGTTGCCTGAATCTAAGTGCTTTCTCGGGGATTCCTATCTCCAAGAGGAACCTCTTCGTGAGCCATATGTAATAGGAGAAGAACTCATTCAGGAAGTATCTCTCACTGGCCTCTCTTAGTGTAACCTCAACTTCCTCCCCTTTTTTTCTCTCTTCCTGATTTTCCGCCGGTAGTATCCTTATTTTCTCGTTTTCAACTTCCTTGAACTTTGGATGTGTCGAGTTCTCCTCCGGATCAAAGAATATCTCTACTTCTGCCATGTTAAACTCTCTTAACCTTATTACTCCCTGCCTGGGGGAAATTTCGTTCCTATAGGCTCTTCCTATCTGGGCTATTCCAAAAGGTAGTTTTCCTCTAGCTATTTTCGACAGTCTTCGAAAGGATATGAACATTCCCTGAGCAGTTTCCGGTCTCAAATATCCAGTCTTTCCACCGGCAGGTCCTATACTAGTCCTGAACATCGTGTTGAATTCCTCCGTCTTTCCAAAATCTCCTCCACAATTCGGACACTTTAAATTCCTTAGTTTTTCTTCTGTTTCTTCTGAGGTGAAGCTATCTACAGATATTCTAAGTTCTTCGAGCATGTCTTCTACCCTATATGCTTCCCCACATGACTTACACCGAACCATCTGCTCTACGAAGTGATCAACATGTCCAGAAGCAATGAATATTTCCTCTGGATTTACTGTTGGAGTGTCTATTTCGTAAAAGCCCTCCTCTATTACGAATATTTTCCTCCAGGTTTCTATGATGTTCCATTTCAGTAGAGTTCCTAGAGGGCCATAATCGTAGAATCCTCCAGTCCCACCATATATTTCAAAAGATGGCCAGAAGAATCCCCTTCTCTTAGCTAATTCCATTACATCCATTCTCTAGTCCCTCTCACAACAAGGACTTGAGCAAATCTATGTCTCTTATTATTCCGGTGAGTTCACCACTGGCCTCTATGACTGGGAGAGTCTCTATGTCGTATCTCCTCATCTTCCTAGCAACTTCGGACACTTTAGTCTTCCTAGTCACACTTATCACGTTTCTAGTCATTATCTCTGACACTGGCTTGTCTTCTGGAAGTTCCAGCTTTCTAGTAGTTATGTAGAGCAAATCTCCAGTGTCCCATGCCCATCTTTCACCTTCGGATGGAGCAGTGAGGCTAGAAACCTTAGTCTCCTCTATCACCTCTCCTAAGGATAACATGTCGTTGTCGTCCACTATTCCAACTATTTCTCCCCTAGAATTTATCACCGGTAGAACTCTCTGCCCAGAGTATCTAGATATTGCTAAAGTTGCTGATATAGGAGTTCCTTCCCAAACAGTGGCAAATTTGTCTAACATGTACTTCTCCACGGGATCAGCTATGTTCATCCTAGATATCGCCTTCTTTACCACATCGTCTACTGATATCACACCTATTAGCTCATCTTTCTCAACCACCGGAATTATCCTTATTCTCTCCTTTAAGAAGACCTCTGCAGCCTTCTTTATTTCATCAGCTGGGGAAAGACTCACTGGACCTCTCCTCACAAGAAGTGCTAACTGTTCTTCTTCTGGATTCTCAGCTAAGTCTGATATGGTTATTATCCCGACTAACTTTCTCTTCTTGGTAACTGGGATTGCTGATAATCTATACTTCTGCATCAGCTCCAAGACCTTTCCTCTTTCCCCCGGTATCTCCACATGTATTGGGTCTTTTTTCATCACTTCACCTACTTTTATTGAGATCACCTCCTAGGGAAAGGACTCTAGTCCCCACTATTAGATGGGATACGTTCTCTACTCCGGCCCTTCCAACCAAGGCCGAGAACTTGTCCTCACAATACCTCAGGTTTTCCCCGATTCTCATTAATAAAAGTGACGCCCTGTTCCCCTCCTCAATGTAGTTAGGTTCCAACCCAAGCAACTCCCTCCCAGAATAGACCATTTTCAGGACTGCCTTAGGCTCTAGTCTGTAATGTCTCATGATGAAATCCATTTCACGGAAGATGTTTAGTGAGGTGACCATTGAATTGTCTGTCCCAATAGCAATCAAATTTCTATCTATTAGTTCGTCTATGGGTGGTGGAGGCAACCCCATGGATAAATTGGCCCTTGGGCAGAAGACTACCGGTACTCTCCTCCTTAAAATCAAGTCTATGTCGCCTTCTGTAGCATAGTTCAAGTGTACTAGGAAATCCACATTCTCTTTGAGAGCTAACTCCACCTCTGTCTCCCCGTATTGGCTGAGGGCCATCAATTGGTTAAAGGGATCTTCCCCAACGTGTACTGCTGCCATTTTCCCTCTTTTCTTAGCTTCTTTTACCAGTCTGGAGTACTCATCTAGGCCTACATCCATAGGACTACTTATTCCCACCCCATCGCTTACTTCCAAGAAGGAGTAGTCCCCATCGGGTCTGCCTAATACTACTGAGTCTATTGGAAACTCAGAAATGGCTCTTCTAAACAATAAAACTCCGTTTCTGCCTTCCTCTCGGAAGTCACATACTGCCCCTATTCCAGATGACATTAATTCTCTGAGAGCTGTTTTAATCGCTAATATCTTCTCCTCATCACTTTTTTCTTTTAATATCCTGTGTTTTAGACCGTTAGGAGGTCTAAACAATTCTCTTATAGATCTACCAATCCAGATGTCTCTAGTTATTGTGTCTCCTAGGTGAACGTGCGCGTTGGTAAAGCTAGGTATCAAGAGGCTTCCTTTTCCATTTAGATCTCCTCTCCTTGAATCGGTTATTCCAGAAATGTATCCCTCTTCGTCTATCTCAAGCGACCCTCTGACGAATTCAAAGTCTCTATTCAGGATTTCCACATTATATATCAGCAAAATATTCACCGAAAATAGAAATTAGAGAAAAATAGACGGGGGAGGGGACTTCACCAGGGCTCCACCATACCTCTCGTCTTGAAGTAGACCACCACCGCTATGACCACCACTACTATGACTATCGCAGCTATCATCATGTTTCTCCTAGCCTTCTGCTTCGCCATTATCTCTTGCCTAAGCATGTTGGTCACTTCTTCTGCCTTGGATTTAGCCTCATCTGCTGTGTCTCTAGCAGCTGAAGCAGTGCTCATTGCAGTAGTACACTCACCCTTGTTGACCAATTCTTCTGCACTCCTCACTTGTTCCTCTGCCCTCTCCACTGCCCTCTTGGCTTCATCTACCCTACCTGAGTATATAGTCGTAGAGACTCCCTTGGCCATTGCCTCGGCTAATACACTATCAGCTTTGCTTATCGCATCTTTTGCCTCTTCTATTACCCCTTTAGCAGATTCTATCTCACCTTGAGCTCTAACGCATTCTCCTCTACCAACCATTATTGGAGCATCGAGTTCAAGTTCGTCCTTCGTTCCTATACCTGGATAGGTGGCCTTAGTCACCACTTTTATCCCAGTTATCTTCTGCATGGCAGTTACCTCTGGAGTGGTTCCCTGAAGCCTAACTGTTATTCTCCTTATAAGGAAAGTGTTTATAGAAATTCTAAGTTCTTTGCTTCCTGCTTCTGCTCCAGTTATACTCTTAGCTGCATTTTCAGGTTCCACTGTGACCTCCCATTGAGTCTTCTCTAGGTCCGTGGTGAATATCACTGTAGCTACTGTTGGAATTATCACTCCCTTATTGGGCTCCAGACTCACCTCTGTTATTATCAGTTTCTCTGGTTCAGCCGATCCTGGTGGTCTCTCCACATCAGAAACCCTCAGGAAGTCCGTTTGCTGGGAAATTCCGATTGCGGGCAGCAACATTAGGACGAGACCCAATACAGCAAATAGTCTCTTCATCACTCAC
>Ga0190366_1000020_pt1 | contig 31867 bp, 30 predicted proteins | sample 487218910_MG_FD_169990 | JGI IMG/M metagenome (GOLD analysis project Ga0190366, IMG submission 169990) | Hydrothermal vent microbial mat bacterial communities from Southern Trench, Guaymas Basin, Mexico - 4872-18-9-10_MG | ecosystem: Environmental > Aquatic > Marine > Hydrothermal vents >...
ACACTGCCCTCTCGGGGCCTCATGCCGGGCGCTAGGGCATGGCCGAGGTGGAGCGGACCTTTGTGTTCCTCAAGCCCGAGGCGGTCAAGCGGGGCCTGATGGGCGAGATAATAGCGCGGATAGAGCGGAAGGGCCTGAGGATAAAGGCCATGAGGCTCCACAGGATGACGCGTGAGGAAGCCGAGCGCCTCTACGCGGTCCACAGGGGCAAGGAGTTCTTCGAGCGCTTAGTGAGGCACGTCACATCTGGCCCCGTGCTCCTGATGGTGGTGGAGGGGCCGAGGGCCATCAAGGCCATGAGGCGCCTGATAGGCGCTACGGACCCTCTTGAGGCCGGGCCGGGGACCATAAGGGGGGATTTCGCGCTCGATATCACGGCCAATATCATCCACGCGGCCGACGGCCCCGAGAGCGCTGAGAGGGAAATGCGTATATTCTTCTCCGAGGGGGAGATAAAGGCCTTATGGCGCGGGGTAGAGGGGTGATGACCTGATGGCTCCGAGAGAGGCCTATGGGAAGCTCGTTGAGGCCCTATCTGAGCGCGGCGAGCTAGCGGCTGAAGAGCTCCCGGGCTTAACCGGCCTGGGCGGGGCAGAGCTTGATGGCGCACTAGGCGTGTTAGAGGCCCTGGGCTTCATAGAACGCGAGGAAGGGCTAGTCAGGTGGAGGGGACCCGAGATAAGGGGCCGTGTGGTGATAATAAGGGGCAAGGTAGATTACGTCCTCCAGAGTCCCCTCGAGGTAAGGGTCTTCGGCCTAGAAACCCTCAAGGCCACGGTTAAGCCGTGAGCTGGGCACGGAGAGGGCCTGCCTTGGGCGATACGGCGAGGAGGGAGCTGATATGGAAGGCCAGGATAGCTAGGGGAGGAGCTGTCCTGCTCGGCAAGAACGTGGCCTGTGATGCTCATGAGCCTTCTAGGCCCGTGAGGGTGGTAACGCATGCCCATAATGACCACACAACTGGCCTGTCTAGGAGTCTCAAGGAGTGCTCTTGGGTCCTGATGACCGAGGCCACACGGGACCTCCTGGCGGTCCTAAGGAGGCGCGATCTCCTGAGCTCCCCTAACGTGCTGGGCCTCAAGTACGGCCAGCCCTTCGATGCCGGTGGCGAGGTCGTGAGACTCCTCAAAGCCAGGCATATAATAGGGGCCGCGCAGGTATTGGTCGAGGATGAGGAAGGCACTAGGCTCCTCTACACGGGTGATTTCAAGTTCCCCGGCACGCCCGTCGTTGAAGCCGACGTGCTCGTCATAGAGGCCACCTACGGACGCCCCAGCCAGGTGAGGGATTTCGAGCCTGAGGTGGAGGACCGTTTGGTGGAGCTAGTGGATCGCGGCCTCCAAGAAGGGCCCGTTTACATCTTCGGTTACCACGGGAAACTCCAGGAGGTCATGCAGCTCCTGGTGGATGGCGGCATCTGGGCACCATTCGTGCTGCCGAAGAAGGTCTACGAGGTCGCCAGGGTATGCGAGCGCTACGGCATGATACTGGGCGATTACCTGCCCACCTGGTCGGATGAGGCACGCGAGCTAGTGGAGCGCGGCGAGCCCTACGTGGCTTTCTACCATTTCTCCAGCGCTGGGCGTATCAGGGGCCGTAGGATAGCCATGCGCATAACGGTCAGCGGCTGGGAGCTCAGCAGGCCCGTGAGGGAGGTGCGGAAGGGGGAGTACATAGTTGGCCTGAGCGACCACGCTGATTTCAGGGGCCTCCTGGCCTACGTGGAGGAATGCCGCCCCAAGCTCGTCATCACAGATAACTACCGTATGGGCTCGGGGGCCGTGCTGGCCGAGGAGATAAGGCGCCGCTTAGGCATACCTGCTTTCCCCATGCCCTCCCGGACGCCCGTGAGACGTGACCTAGCCGAGTGGCTCTGAGGACGCCTGCCTGACCCTTGAGTTCCCTTCATACAAACGCCATTAAAAATTCTTTTAAAGACGGCTTACCAAGATGGCTGGGGATGGCTTACCATCCCAAGGCTTACCTGACGCACAAGAGGAACGTGAGGCCTGGATTAGATGCCAGGACCAAGATACTAGCTGCCCTAGAACGCAATCCAGGTTTGACAGTGGCCCAGCTGGCCGAGCTCACGGGCTTAAGTCGCTCCTCTGTCAGGCTGCATCTGTCCTCGCTCGAGAAGGAGGGTATAGTGGCCCGGAGGGGCAAGAGGCCTTATACGTGGGTGCTCACGGGCCTAGGCCAGGCAAGGCTCACGGATTTCCGAGCCTGATAACTTAGGGCAAGCGTTAAGGAGGCGGGTGGCTTTAGCGCCTTGGAGGCGTGGTGCCCGTATGTCGGGCGGAGGAAAGGCCCGAGTCCCCAAGATCGAGGCTTATTCCTTCGGCGAGATCATCATCGATGGACGTAGGTACACGAGCGACGTGATAATAAGGCCTGATGGCGTCCTAGACGGCTGGTGGCGTAAGAAAGGCCATAAGCTCCACTTAGAGGACCTAGAGAAAGCCCTAGAAGCCCAGCCGGAGGTGCTCGTGATAGGCACGGGCTACGCAGGCCTCATGAGGGTGCCGCGTGAGGTCAGGGAGGCGCTGGAGAAGCGTGGCCTTGAGGTCGTGATAGAGAGCACGCGTAAGGCATGGAAGACCTACAATGAGCTGGCCGGGCAGGGCCGGAGGGTGGTGGCCGCCTTCCACCTGACCTGCTGACGCCCGCCGGACGCAGCTTTTTATACCCCGGCCCGCCCCTTAGCCGAGCCCTCATGAAGCGCGTAAGGAGCGAGCTAGACGAGGTAGCACGCCGCTTATACGAGCTAGCCAATCTCATAGGCGTGTCAGAACAGGAGCTGCTGGCCTTTATGAAGGTCCTCTCTAAGGCCGACTGGGCTAATGTAGAGTTCAGGCCCCTAGAGGGTCTCTCATTTGGCTTCGAGGGCCTCTTTGGCGAGGGGGTTAGAATGGAGATAACGGTCAGGAGGGGGAACACCACAATAGTGAAGGAATACGAGGTGCCCGATATACTCGTGAAGGGGGATATCTCCGAGGTAAGGCTCAGGCCTCCCTGGGGCCTGAGGAAGCAAGGCCAGGGGGGCAGGGCCAAGAGGGGGCGCAGGCGTAAGCCGCGCAACGGCGCCCCTCCCGATGACCGTATATAGCGGTAGGGCGTGCTCGCCCCCGCTTTAGAATGGAGCAGGGGGCGGCATACTTATAGGGGGCTTTTTCTAGTGCCAAATCGTGGATAGATGATGAGGGCCGTATTCGAGGGCGTGTGCCCGAACTGCGGTGGGAGGATAAGCGACTCCAGGCTCTTGATGGGCCTTCCATGTGAGAAATGCCTCCCGGTGCCAGACGAAGAGCTCGCTAAAGAGCTGAGGGGTCTCAAGAGGGAGGAAATCATCTCTTATTGTCTGGAGAAGCTCAAGGAGCTCGGGACACTCAAGCGCTACGGCGAGCTAGCTGAGTTCCATGCTAAAGTAGCGGATTTCGAGAAATTCTTCAGGCGAGCGGTGGGCTGCCCACCGTGGAGCGCCCAGAGGACCTGGGCTAGGCGGGCGCTGGCCGACAAGAGCTTCGCTATAGTAGCTCCTACAGGCAGTGGCAAGACGGCCTTTGGTCTAGCCCTGGCCCTCTACCTGGCCTCCAAGGGGCGGAGGAGCTACATACTAGTGCCGACATCCCTCTTAGCCAAGCAGGTCCATGAAAGAGCGAGAGCACTGGCCGAGAGAGCTGGTGCCTCGGTCCACGTGGTCTGCTACCACTCCATGCTGACCAAGAAGGCCGCGGAGGAAGCCCTTAAAGCCATAAGCGAGGGGGCTTTTGACGTCCTGATAACTACCTCCTTCTTCCTCTCCCGCAGGCACGAGTTATTAGAAGGCCAGAAGTTCGATTTTATCTTCGTGGACGATGTAGATGCTTTCCTGCGCTCCTCTAAGAACGTGGACGTGGTCCTACGCCTCTTGGGCATACCGGCTGAGGCCGTGGAGAAAGTGCTTGAAGTCCTGAGGCTGAGGACGGAAGTGGCCAGGCGCCTCAGGGCCGGGGAGAAAGGGCCCGAGCTGGACGAGCTGAGGGAGAAGCTGGCCGACCTGGAGGCCGAGTTGGAAACCGTCCGTTCCTCATCTGGCAAGGGCATCTTGGTCGTCTCGGGCGCTACCATAAGGGCTAAGCGCACCAAGCGCATCAAGCTCTTCCGCGAGCTCCTCGGCTTTGAGCTAGGCGGGCGCGCTGAAGGGCTGAGGAACGTGGAGAACGTCTTCGTGGTGCCGGAGGGACCGGTGGAGGAAGAAGTGCTCAAGCTCGTCGGAGAGCTTGGGACCGGCGGCCTCGTGTTCGTCCCGCTTGATAAGGGCTCGTCATACGCAGAGGAGCTGGCTGAATTCCTGAAGGCCAGAGGGGTGCGGGCCGAGGCCTTCACGAGGGCCCGCAAGAAGGTCATAGAGGCTTACGTGTCCGGCGAGCTAGACGTGTTGGTGGGCGTGGCGTCCTTCAGGAGCCCCCTGGCGCGCGGCATAGATCTGCCAGCCAGGATAAGGTACGCGGTCTTCGCCGGCGTCCCGAAGATGCGCATAAGCCTGGCCATCTCGGAGTTCAGGCCCCACAGGGCCGTCATCTTGCTCGCCAACCTCAGGGACTTACTGGCCGGGCCGGAGGCCGATAAAGCAGATGCCTATATCGCGCGGCTGAGGCGTATATCTGGCCTATTAAGGCGCGATGAGCTAAAAGCAGTAGTACAGGCGCTGGTTGAGGGCAGGAAGCTCACCGGCTTCTTGGAACGCGCTCGGGAGCTCTTCGAGGAGGTCTGGCGCTTCCTCAGGGACCTGTTAGCCCGGCCAGAGGTGCGTGAGGCCGTAAAACAGAGCCCGCACCTGAGCCTGGACGAGCGCGCTGGCGAGCCTTACCTGGTGGTCCCGGACCCCGTGGGCTACCTCCAGGCCTCGGGCCGTACCTCGCGCCTCTACGCCGGTGGCATCTCTAAAGGCCTGGCCGTGTTGGTGGTGGACGACCAGAAGGCCTTCAACGGCCTGAGGAGGGCGCTGAGGTGGTATGTCGAGGAAGCGGAGTGGCGGGCGCTAGAGGAAGCCGACCTGAAAGCCATAATGGCGGAGGTGGACAGGGATAGGGAACTCATAAGGCGCCTCATGGCGGGCGAGTTGGCCATAGAGCTTAAGGACCCCATGAAAACGGCCCTCTTAGTCGTAGAATCGCCCACTAAGGCGCGGACAATAGCGCGTTTCTTCGGGAAGCCCACTAAGCGCGAGATAGGGCCTCTCACCGTCTTTGAGGCTTCCACGGGCGATTACTTCTTGAGTATTGTGGCCAGCAAAGGCCATGTCTTTGACCTCGTGACGAAAGGCGGCTTCCATGGCGTTGAAGTGCACGATGGGCATTTCGTGCCCGTCTACGCTACCATAAAGCGCTGCCGGAGGTGCGGCGAGCAATACACGGACAATTTAGAGCGCTGCCCCAACTGCGGGGCAGAACTAGACGATAAGGCTGAGCTGTTAGAGGCCTTAGCGGCAGTAGCCCGCGAGGTAGACGTGCTCTTAGTCGGCACCGACGCTGATGCTGAGGGCGAGAAGATAGGCTGGGACATAGCTACCTACTTAGCACCCCATGCGAGGGAGATAAGGCGCGTGGAATTCCACGAGATAACCCGGAGGGCGCTTTTAGAGGCCCTGAAGAACCCCAGGGACATAAACGAGAAGCTCGTGGAGGCACAGATACTCAGGCGCATAGAGGACCGCTGGATAGGCTTTGAGCTGAGCCACAAGGTCCAGGAATACATGAGGCGCCGGACGCTCTCGGCAGGGCGCGTCCAGACACCCGTGCTGAGGTGGGTGGTAGAACGCTATGACGCTTGGCGGAAGAGCTTCAAGGACTGCTTTGGCCTGGAACTCGAGAACGGGCTGAAGATCGTGGTCCGCTACCCGCGCATGTCGGCCCGTGAGGCCGGGGAAATGGCCAAGCGCCTGAAGGAAGCCGAGTGCACCGTCAAAACCGTGGAAGTTAGGGAAGTCGAGCTAGCGCCTCCCCCGCCCTTCACCACGGACGCCATGCTGAGGGAGGCCTCGGCCGTCCTGAAGCTGGGGGCACGCCAGACCATGCAGCTGGCCCAGGAGCTCTTCGAGACAGGCCTCATCACCTACCACCGCACGGACAGCACGCGTGTTTCCTCGGCTGGCATAGGCGTGGCCAAGGATTACATCTCCGAGCACTGGGGCGAGGATTACTTCGCGCCCAGGAGCTGGGCCACGGGAGAGAAAGGCGCCCACGAGTGTATAAGGCCTACCAGGCCCATAGACGCCCGCAGGCTCAGGCAGCTCGTGGAGATGGGCGTGATAAGGCTGGTGAGGCGCTTAAAGCGCGAGCACTACGCGCTCTACGACCTCATATTCAAGCGCTTCATCGCCAGCCAGATGAAGAAAGCCCGTTTGGTCAGGCAGAAGGCTGTGGTAGAGGTAGCCGGGCAAGAAGTGGCTGTCGAGGGCTACTGCGAGGTCCTAGAACCAGGCTTCACGCTCATGAGGCCCGTGAAGCTTATCCCACGGGTATCCGAGGGCAGAACGCGTGTTAAAACCGTCAAGCACTGGGTTGAAGCCGAGGTGAAGCCTTTCACCGAGGGGGAGCTAGTCGCCATGATGAGGGAGAGGGGCATAGGACGCCCCTCGACTTACGCCAAGATAATAGCCACTCTCTTAGAGCGCGGTTACGTGAAGCGCGATAAGAAGGGGCGCCTCTACCCGACCTGGCTCGGAAGAGCGGTCCTCAAATACCTAGACAGCCGCTTCGGCCAGTATGTCTCCGAGGAGACCACAAGGCGCCTTGAGGAAGCCATGAGAGCCGTGGAAGAGGGCCGGGCAAATTACATGGAGATACTTAGGGAGCTTTACGATGAAATAAGGGCTATTTCCGCCGCCAAGTTCAATTGAGGCCAGAGCTTCAGAATTCTATGCCCGGCCTAGGCGGCATCCCATGCCTGTAAGGGTGCTTTATCTCCTTCATCTCCGTCACGAGGTCGGCGGCCTCTATGAGCTCCTTAGGCGCTCTCCGGCCCGTTAGGACTAGCTCCACATGCCTGGGCTTGTGCTTTATTAAATCGAGCACCTCCTCCAGCTCCACGAGGCCGAAGTGGAGGGCCACGTTCACCTCGTCCAGTATCACGATATCGTAATCGCCGCTCAGCACGGCCTCCCTGGCTAAATCCATGGCTTTCCTGGCTTCCTTCAGGTCTTCCTCGCTCGGCCCACTGGCGGTTATGAAGCGGCCCCTGCCGAAGGCCCTGACCTCTATGTTCGGCATTCTGTCCAGCACATGGAGCTCACCGTAATCGAAGCCGCCCTTGATGAACTGTATTATGAGGACCTTCATGCCCCGGCCAGCGGCCCTCAAAGCCAGGCCGAGAGCAGCTGTGGTCTTTCCCTTGCCGTCGCCCGTGTAGACCTCCACTAAGCCCGGATCAAGCTTAGGCCTCCCCATGCGATCCCCTCAGGAACTTCTTCAGCGGGGCCAACAGCAGGTCGGCCCCGGCCCCTACCGTCAGGCGGCCGCTCATTATCATCTTAACGGCCCCGTCGAACTTCGCGCTCCTCACTATCATGGGCAATAGGTCGGACATTATAGCGCGCCTCAGGGCCTCGACTAACAGCGCCCTCACCTTTTTCTCCGAGAACCTTATGCCCTTCTCGGCTAGGTAGCGCTTGTGGCGCTCTATCTGCTCTATCAGCTCGTCTATGCCCTCGCCCGTAAGGGCCACGGTCTTAACTATCGGGGGCCTCCAGCTCGCTGGACCGTAATCCTCCATCTCAAGCGCTGACATGATGTCCGCTACCGTCTGATCGGCGCCAGGCCTATCAGCCTTATTTACCACGAAGATGTCCGCTATTTCCATGATGCCCGCCTTTATGGCCTGTATCTCGTCCCCCAGGCCCGGTGCCAGAACGAGCACCACCGTGTGTGCTATGCCGGCCACGCCCACGTCGAGCTGGCCAGCCCCTACGGTCTCGACCAGGATGATATCGTAGCCAGCCGCGTCGAGTATCCTGACGGCCCCCTCCGTGGCATCGGCTATACCGCCTATGCTCTCGCGCGTGGCCATGCTCCTTATGAAGACGCCCCCGTCCAACGTGACATCCTGCATGCGCACTCTATCGCCCAGGAAAGCACCGCCCGTGAAGGGGCTGGTGGGGTCCACGGCCACTACGCCTACCTTACGACCCCGGCGCCTGTAGGCCAGGATGAGTTTATGGATAAGGGTGCTCTTGCCGGAGCCCGTGGCGCCCGTTATGCCCACCACGTGGGCCTTGCCGACATGAGGCCCTAAGGCCGATAAGATGGCCTCGGCCTCGGAGGCGCCATCCTCCACCAGGCTTATGGCGCGCGCTATAGCCCTCTTCTCGCCCTTCAGCACACCGCCCACTATGGCATTAACGAGTTCTGCCCTCAAGCGAGCTCAGCCTCTCCTGACGTGCTCTCTTATGAACTTGACTATCTCCTCCGTAGACGTGCCGGGACCGAATACCTCGTCCACGCCCATCTCCTTCAGGGCTTTGATATCGTCCTCAGGTATGATGCCCCCCACGAGCAACAGGACCTCGCCGAAGATGCCTTTCTCCTTCATGAGCTCTATCACGCGTGGCACCCAGGTCATGTGGGCACCAGAGAGGATGCTTAGCCCTATCACGTCCACGTCTTCCTGGACGGCTGTTTCCACGATCTGCTCTGGCGTCTGGCGGAGGCCCGTGTAGATGACCTCCATGCCCGCGTCCCTAAGCGCCCTAGCCACAACCTTAGCGCCCCTATCGTGGCTGTTCAAGCCCGGCTTGGCTATCAGGACCCTTATGCGCCTGGAGGGCGCCTTACCCTCCCCGGCCACGCTCAATCCATGCCACCGCTAGTTGGGCCGGGGCAGGGGCCTTAAGTATTTCAGGCTTCGCCGCTGACCTAGGCACCGGGGCGGGGCGAGCCTTGGCCGGGAGAACGCGACCTGCTGTGGCCGTGGACATCGTAATAATAAGGCCCGATGGCTCTCTCGTGCTGGTCAGGCGCGGTAAAGAGCCCTTCAAAGGGGCCTGGGCTCTCCCCGGCGGCTTCGTCAGGTATGGTGAGCGCGTGGAGGACACAGCCATTAGAGAGGCCGAAGAGGAAACTGGTTTAAAAGTGAGGCTGAAGGGGCTAGTGGGCGTTTACTCTAGGCCAGACAGGGATCCCAGGGGACACGTGATATCCATAGCCTTCCTAGCCGAGGAGGTAGGCGGCGAGTTCAGAGCCGGTAGCGATGCCGCTGCCGTTGGGTGTTTCAAGGCCGTGCCAGCTCGATTAGCGTTTGACCACGCTGATATAATTCGAGATGCCATTAAGAAGTTCGGCTTAAATTTGCGCTTTACATCTGGCCAGTAATCTGCTCCCTGGCCAGGCCCGTTGTTAATAGACGACAGTTTATATAACACCGTTGCTCGGCCCGAGCGGCGACCAGAATGATGCTGCTCACGCCTGTTAAACCTCAGAGGGTCATACCTTGTGCCATCTACGCCCCGGGGAGGACTATATCACAGTTAGTGGTCATGGGGAAGAATGTCCCGGGTTGCTTGGCCAAGATAGCCTCCAAAATAGCCGAGTACGGTATCAATATACTATCCGGCTTAGTAACGGCTGAGCCCGATCCCGAGCTGACGCCAGAGCAACTAGCCGATGAGCTTAAGACCTCGAGAAACGCGATCTCGTGAAGACCTCCCTCGCCCTTAAGGTAGCGACTGATTGGTTCGGCTATGAGATCGTGGAATACGATGAGGAAGCCCTCAAGTTCGTGATAAGGCTCTACGGGAACTTCGAGTGCGCGTCCTACGTGAGCAAGAAAGACAGATGCATGAGCCATCTAATGCGTGGGATCTTGGCAGGCATCTTCGGCGAGGCCTATGGCCGTGAGTTTGAGGTCATAGAGCCGAAATGCGTGGCAAAAAGGCGATAAATACTGCGAGTTCCTCGTGAGGCCGAGAGGTGGAGAGACAGGTTAATTAAGCACCCTTCCCGTCTTAGGCTAGGGAAAATGTCCGAAGGCAGCTACAGCTTGTGCAATGCGATAAAGGCGCTGTTAAGGGCCAAAGAGGGGTGTGAACTCCTCCTCCGGCTGCTGGACGCTGGCATCGTGGTAGGGCCTGGTGAGAGAGCGCCCGCTGGGCTACGCGCTGCAGTAGAGGCCGGGATAGCTCGTGAGATCGATTCCTTCTACGTGGTTTGCTGCCCCTATTGCTCGTCAAATGACGTCTTCGTGCGCTACTACTGCCCTTATTGCGCCTCGCCCGACATGAGGAAACGTGTCCTGATCACCGACCTGAAGTGCGGCTGCGTCTTCGAGGCCGATAGCGATCACGAGCTAGTGTGCGAGGGATGCGGGCGTAAGCTCGTGACGAGGGAGAAAGACTACCGGGTAGTAGGGGTGATGTTCGCGTGCTGCGATTGTGGGAAGAGGACCGAGATGCCGGTTATAGCTTTCCTCTGTAGGGCCTGCGGCCGTGAGTTCCTCGTGCAGGACTCGCTTTATGTCCCCTTCAGGCGCTACGCCCTCACGGAGGCCGCTAACGAGATATTTTACTTCATAATGTCTAGCCTGCAGGCGCTGAAAAACGCCGTACCTGAAGATGCCACACTAACGACTTTCGCCCCAGTAGCTGCCGACCAAGGAGCCCTGGTGTTCGATGCCATGATAAGGCTCGGCGATGCGCTGATAGTCGTAGACTGCGTGCCCGAGGTAGATGCCAAGGTAGCCCTCAAGCTCCTAGATAAGCGCGCGGCCATCGAGCCCACTTGCTATATCGTTTTAGCCCTGCGCGCTGACGAAGAAGCCCGGAAGTGCTTGGAGAGGGAGCAAATACGCCTGTTGGTCGGAGACCCGAGGACTATTACCTCTAAGTTGAGGGAATTCGTGGGGCAGTGCTTACGGGAGGACGCGCGGGCAGGCTAGGCTGATCTAGGGCTGGGGGATGGGGAGATGCCAGCTCATCTATGTGGGGCCGGGGCCGGGAATCGAACCCGGGCTTGGGGCTCCACAGGCCCCTAGGCTACCACTACCTCACCCCGGCCAGCGCCATGATGGGCTCTTCCCAAGGCCGTTTATAAGTATAGCGATGGGGCGGGAGAACGCTTATGTGGCGGCGTAACGCTCTTTTCCACGATATGGATGACCGGCGATACGGCCCTCTCCGCAGGCTCTACGGGCTATTAAGGAAACCGAACGAGACTATGGAGGATATCGCTGCCTCGCCGGATTGTATCGGCCCTATCCTCATAATGGCCTTCTACGTGGCTACCTTCTCATCCTACGCCTATTGTGTCCACAGGAAATTTTACATCACTGGTCCTTACGCCCAGATCCTGAAGAACGAGTTAGCCATCACGTTGGCCCTGAGCGTGATCCTAGCAGCCCTCCTATTCCCGATCAGGTGGATATTGAAGTCCCTCGTGGTCTGGAAGGTATGTGATAAGGGGAGTTCTTGGGACTTCAAGCGGGCGCTCTCCATCACCGGCTACGCCTACATCGCCGACCTCGTGGCTAGCCTCACCACTGCCCTTATGATCGCTACCCTAGCCCCGACCTTCCACGTAGATACAAGTGACCTGACCGAGGCCCTAAGGCTCCTCAAGGAGGAGTATTCGGCTGAGATCAGAGTGCTAGAGCGCTATGGGCTGGCGTTCAGGTTCGGTGCCTCCGTGTGGAAATCGTATTTGGGCGCCCTAGGCGTATACCACGGCACTGAGGGAAGGTGCCCGAAGCCCCTGGGCTTCGCGGTGTTCTTGGCGCTCAGCCTCATCACAGTGCTGATGACCGCCGCTGGCAGGCTGATCTAGCGTCCAAGGAGCTACTCAAACCGGTACTACCTGGCCTCGATGCGGTAGAGGTCGACTGCCACGACACGGAACCTCTGCTCGTGGAAGGGCATGGTGGCAGGCAGCCTAAGCTTCATGGGCAGGACGTGTGTTATCCTCCCGCCCAGGCGGCCCACATAGGCCCTGAGGAAGCGCCTGTTCTCCTCGCCGGCCTTGTGGAGCGAGTAGACGACCGAGCAGAGCTCTAGCGCCTTAGCCAAGAAGGGCCTGTCGGCGCCTTTACGCCTCACGCCGAAAGGCGGGTTCTGGACAGCCGTGTCAAAACGGCCTTTGACAGCTCCTATGTCGGCCACGGCCCAGAACGCCCTGTCGGCCACTCCTAACCTGGCAGCTGCCTCAGCCGCCAGCTCCACGGCCAGGGGGTCCAAATCCACGCCCAAGACCTCCTTAGCGCCCAGGAAGGCCGCCCCTATGGCCAAGCGCCCCGTCCCGCAGCCCAGGTCCAACACACTCTTGCCACAGATGTCGTCAAATGTGAAAGCCGCGAGGAAGAGTATGTCCGCTGCTAGCTCGGCTGGTATGGTGTATTGCTCTAGCTGAGCTACTGGCTTAGGATGGGGCGGCACCGACTCAAGGGCTCTCACTAACCAGGAGCGACGAACCAGCCTGCCTCGCAAAGCTCCTCCCACCTCAAGCGCCCGAGGGCTACTAAGAGCTCGGGGAAGGTCAGGAGGGGCCTGTCAAAGGCCCCAGCGTCTTCTAAGCTCAGCCTAGGGCAAGCTGTGTTCACGAAGGCATCTATATTCCTGAAATCGGCTAGGTATTCTGGCCTGACCTCACTAACTGCCAACAAGATAACCTCCCGGCCAGCTGAGAGCAGCAACTCCCTAGCCTTCAGAGCCAGGCCCAGCCTCATCTGGCCTAGCTTTAAACCGATTATTACGCCATAACAACGCGCCTCCCTGGCCTCCTCTATGCTGGCGTACCGCCTGGCTAACACGCGCCTAGCCTCGCGCCCCACGTCCTCCGCCGCCTGCTCGTACGGGTTGGCCAACACTGTGGGCTTCCCCGTCGCGATAGCCACACCTATCGCGTGAAACCGGCTACCCAGCACCAGGAAGGCATCTACCTGGTCCCTCACGGCTAAGGCGGTCGTGAAATCGCAGCCCAACACTTGCCCATCATAAGGGACACGGCCTCCTGCCCTGCCGATCACGGCCTCATGGCCTGCCTCTCTGACGAGCTTGGCTACACGTGGGAGAACATGAACGTGCTGGACGGTGGTAGCCAGGCCCACGCGCCGATAAGGCTCCAGGAGCCCTAAGGCCTTTCGGACCACGCCTTCTATGTCTAAATCCATACGGGCCTCGAAATAGTGGACGGGCGGCGCCCCAGGCAGCTCCTCGAGCATCTTAGAATGCCCGTAATGCGCGATGGCTGAGGCCCCCAGGGCTTCAGCGGCCCATAAGGGCAGATCGCAGGCACCGTAGCACGGGTCGGCGTGTATTATAGGTAAGGCCCCACCTTCTTCGGCAGCTTTCACGACCTCGAGAGCGTAGCGCCTGAGCCCGAAGGGCAATTGGATGAGAAGCCTGCCTCCCCCGAGCGAGCTAGCTAGCTCTCTAAGCCTGGCTAGCTCTAGGTCATAAACCCACTTACGTCCTCTCTGCCCGCGCGCATCCACTTTCCTCACCGCCCGAGGACTTCGTGTGCGGAGGGCGCGGTTCGCTGGGATAAAGACGGGCTGAGGGCGGTTGAAAAAGGCCCCAGCTTATAAGGTGCCCTGCCGCCGGGAGGCCGATGGAGGTCGGCATACTCACCCGACGCCCTGATGCTTGGTGCTCAAGTCAGCTCGCCAGGGCCTTCCAGGAGCTCGGCGCCCGTGTGTCCCTCTTACGCTTCGACAGGCTAGCTGGCCGCGTGGGCTTCAGGCCTACGGCCTCCCACCGCTTGCCCGAGCTACGCGATTTAGCTCGCCTAGATGCACTCGTGGTCAGGCCCATCGGGCGCGGCTCCCTGGAGGAAATCATCTTCAGGATGGACCTCCTAAGGCGCCTGGAGGCCGAGGGCGTCTTAGTCGTGAACCCGGCAGAGGCCATAGAGATATGCTCGGATAAATACCGGGCGCTCTGGCACATGGAGCTGGCTGGCCTGCCCGTGCCGAGGACAGTGACCACGGAGGATGTGCGTTCAGCCATGCAGGCTTTCTGGGAACTTGGCTCGGACGTGGTCGTGAAGCCCATCTTCGGCTCGCGGGGCATGGGAAGCGTGCGTGTGACGGATCCGGAGACGGCCCTGCGCGTGTTTAAGGCCATAGCCTTCCAACACGGCGTGATCTACGTGCAGGAGTTCGTGCCTCACGGCGATTACGATATAAGGGCCCTGGTGCTGGGTGGGCGCGTCCTCGCGGCCATGCGCAGAGTATCCGAAGTCTCCTGGAAGAAGAACGTGGCTCAAGGGGCCAGGCCGGAGCCTTACGAGCTGCCCGAGGAGCTGGCTGAGTTGGCCGTGAGGGCAGCGGAGGCCACTAAGTGCCTGCTGGCCGGCGTGGATATCTTACCAGGCCCAGAGGGGCCGCTCGTGATAGAGGTCAACAGCCAGCCTGGCTGGAGAGGGCTCCAGAGTGTTTCTCGCGTGAATATAGCCCGTGAGATAGCTTCCTTTGTGCTAGAAAGAGCCAGGAGATAACGTTCCACATAACGCACGTAGAGGAACGTAGGCTTTAGGGCCAAACTTTAGCGACGCCATGCTCCGGCATCCTCCTCGCTGATGTTATGCTCTGACATCTGTGCTCGCGCGAGCTTCGTGATGCGCACAGCCGTCCTCAGCCCTCCCTCCTCAGCTTCGCTATGAAGTAGCCATCGCAGGCATGGAGGTCCGGGTAGAGCCTCTGGGCGCCCTCCAGGCCCCTCAGGCCCGGCAGGCCCATGAAGGGCTCAGCCTGCTCCAGCCTGAACTCAGGATGCGCCCTCAGGAAGCGCTCTAACACGAGCTCGTTCTCCTCAACCAGGAGGCTACAAGTGATGTAGATAAGCGCCCCACCCGGCCTGACGTGGTCCGCGCAGGTCTCCAGTATCCTGGCCTGCACCCTAGCCATATTGCGGGGCGAGCGGGGCGTGAGGCGCCACTTAGCTGACGGCGCCCTGGCGAAGGCGCCTGTGCTAGTGCAGGGCAGGTCTAGCAGGACAAGATCGGCCTCGAGGCACGTGGGGAGCGGATACCTGGCATCCGCTAGCACCGGGAGCGCTATCTTCACGCCTAGCTTGGCCATGAGGGCCTTCCATGTGGCCAGGCGCCTATCGGAAAAATCCACGGATACTATCAAGCCCTCATTACCCATGAGCTGGGCCATGTAGCTCGTCTTAGCGCCCGGGGCAGCACATACATCTAGGACCGTCATGCTCGGCTCAGGCCCAGCCACCTCAACGGCCAGGCAGCTCCCCTTGTCCTGCGGGTATACCAGGCCCTCCCGATAGGCCTTAGTGGCCACTAAAGGCCTATCGGCCTCCACGATCCGGTAGAGGTGCCTTATCCCCTCGACAGGCTCCAGCTCCACGCCCTCCTCGAGGAGCGCTCTTACCACGGCTTGCTCATCCCCTTTCAGCGTGTTAATACGCACGTAAGCCGGTGGCGGCCTAAGATATGCCTTAAGAAGCTCTATGGCCCTCGGCCTGCCCATCTCCCGGCAGAAGAACTCTAAAAGCCATTTAGGGACCCTCAGCTCGAGTGCTAACCTCTCGTCGCCTTCCTTGCCCGCCAAGGCGTCCTCAACCGAGAGGGTAATGCACCGACCTAATGCCCTCTCTATCGGCTTTAAGATGCCCCTGCTGAGGGCCTCACGGCCAGCCCTCACAAATTTTATGAGTTCTCCGATATCTGCTCTCTCTATCGCGGCCCTGTAGGCGAAGAGCCTCAGGAAAGCCCGGGTCCTAGCCCTTAGCTCCTCCAGGCCGATTTCCTCACCTAAGGCCAGCTTGATCAACTCGTCTAGAAGGTTGAGGTGCTTTAGCGTCTCCATCACGAGCCTGTGAGCGAGGCCGAAGGCCTCTGCGTCCCTGATGCCTAGCTTGGCGGCCGCCTCGAATAAAGCCAGCTTCTCGCTCTTCCTCCTGACCTCTACCTCGACGAGGGCATCAACAGCTAGTCTCACTGCCTGGGCCATCATAGCCAAGCTTTTATGGCTCTTCTGCCCTATAAGGCACGAGGTAAGTCATGCCGAAGGGCCAGACAAAGCTAGTCGAGTTCCTGGGGGGAAAGTGGGAGGAAGAAATCAGGGAGAAGCCCGACGAACGACTTGAATATGCGAAAGAGCCCTATATAGAGCTCACGTCTTATCTCCAGCCCCAGGAAGCTGAGAAAGAAACCCCACCTGAGCCTAAGTTCCTGACCAGAGAGGAACTAGCCGCTTTTTCTCCTGAGGAGCGTGAGGACCTCGAGTTAGGCTACTTAGTAGATGTAAGTTATGATGGGGAGAAAGGCTGTGCCAGAATTAAGCTATACGAGCCTAAGGAGCATAAAATCTACATCTGGCACGATCGCACAAGCCACAAGCCCTACTGCCTCACGGACCTCAGGCCCGAGGAGGTGATGAGGCTAAGGGGTGTGGTAGAGCACCCGGGCTTCGACCACGTAGAGGTCGTGGAGAAGCTCGATTTGCTAAAGGACAGGCGCGTGAAGATCACCAAAGTAGTGGCCAAGGATCCGCTCTCCATAGGCGGCAGGCCAAAGGGCGTGATAAGGGAACTCCTCAGGGAGGAATCGCGACGCGTCCTGGGCTACGAGGCCAAGGTGTGGGAAGCGGCCATCAAATACCACGAGTGCTACATCTATGACACGGGCCTGGTGCCCGGCATGCCATACCGCATATCGGGCGGCCAGCTCCAGCCCGCCTGGGGCAAGCCCAAGGCCATAGGGCAGATAGTCGATGCACTCTCCGGCCAGCCCGAGGAGCTGAGGGAAAAGGCCATCGAGTGGGCGACATTGTTGGAGTGCGAGGCCCCGCGGATGAGGAGGGTGGCCCTAGACATAGAGGTCCTGACTGAGGTGCCCACAAGGGTGCCGGATGCTCACGAGGCTCCCCAGCCCATAATATGTGTTTCGCTGGTGGGCTCCGACGGCCTAGAGCGCGTCCTCCTGCTCAGGCGCGAGGGCATGGAAGAAGGCGAGCTAGAGACGGCCCTACCCAAGCACGTCCGCGTGGAGTTCTACGATGACGAGCGCGAGCTGCTCCTAGCCGTCTTCAGCGCTCTCGTGGATTACCCTGTCGTGGTGACATTCAACGGCGATGACTTCGACTTGCGATACCTCCTCCACCGGGCTGAGAGATTGGGTTTCACGCGAAAGGAAATACCGATCGAGCCAGGCAGGGACAAGTACTCGCTCCGCTACGGTATCCACATAGACCTTTACAAGCTCTTCAGCATAGCGGCTTTACAGACCTACGCCTTCGGCAGGAAGTACGAGAGCGTGAGCCTGGACGAGCTAGGCGCGGCCCTCCTGGGCCTGAGGAAGGTAGAAGTCACCAAGCCCATCTCGGAGCTCTCTTACGCCGAGTTAGCGGCTTATTGTTACCGCGACAGCCTCATCACGCTCAAGCTCACGCAATTCGATAACGAGCTCGTCATGAAGCTGGCTGTCCTGCTGAGCCGTATCAGCCGTATGCCTATAGAAGACGCCACCCGCCTCAGCGTGTCACGCTGGATACGCTCCTTCATGCAGGCCGAGCTCAGGCGCATGGGGGCGCTCATCCCGAACCCGGAGGACATCCTGGCCGAGAAGGGGCAGACGGCCACGAAAGCAGTCGTGAAAGGCAAGTACATGGGCGCTATCGTGGTGAAGCCGGTGCCGGGCATCCACATGGACGTAGTCGTGCTCGACTTCGCTTCGCTTTACCCGTCCGCCATGAAGGCGTGGAACCTGAGCTTCGAGACGGTGCGCTGCCCCCACCCAGAGTGCCGCGATAACCTCGTGCCGGGCCTGCCCCACTGGGTCTGCCGCAAGAGGCGCGGTGTCTCCAGCCTCCTCATAGGCTCCCTGAGGGACCTGCGCGTCTACTGGTACAAGCCGAGGTCAAAGGACAAGAGCCTGCCGGAGGCCCAGAGGGCGTGGTATAAAGTGGTCCAGCTCGTGCTGAAGGTCATCTTAAACGCCTCTTACGGCGTTTTCGGAGCCGATATATTCGAGTTCTACTGCCCGCCCGTGGCTGAGAGCACTACGGCCATAGGCCGTTACGCTATCTCGTCTGTGATAGAGAAGTGCCGGGAGCTGGGCATGACGGTCCTCTACGGCGATACGGATAGCGTCTTCCTGAAAGGGCCGAGCGAAGAGCAAGTGAGAGCCCTCATGGAGTGGGCCGAGCGGGAGTTAGGCATGGACCTGGACGTGGACAAGGTTTACCGCTACGTGGTCCTCTCCGAGCGCAAGAAGAACTACCTGGGCGTGCTGGCCGACGGAACTGTGGACATAAAAGGCCTCTTGGGCAAGAAGAAACACGTGCCACGCCTCATAAAAGAGGCTTTCTCGCGCGTGGTAGAAGAGCTAGCGCTCGTTAAGGAGCCGGGAGACCTAGAGGTGGCCAAGAGGAGGATAAGGGCCATCCTGAGAGAGTATTATGACCGGTTGAAGAACAGGCAGTTCGAGCTGGCCGACTTGGCCTTGCACGTCACGCTCGGCAAGGAGCCTGACAAATACACGAAGACCACGCCCCAGCACGTCAAGGCCGCGAAGATGTTGGAGGCCATCACTGGCAGGAAGATAAAAGCGGGCGATATCATATCTTTCGTGAAGGTCAGCCCGATAAGGGTAGATGAGGTCATGCGTAGGGCCAAGGTACCCCTTAGCTCGGGCGAGAAAGCGAGGGTAGCAGGGGAGCTGAGGGATTTCCTCAAGGACAAGGTAGTAGATGTCTTACCCGTGGAGCTGGCCACCAAGGAAGACGTTGACGTCGACAAATACGTGAGCTTCTTGGAATCGACTTTCGAGCAGGTCTTAGACGCGTTAGGCATGAGCTTCAGCGAAGTAGTCGGCTTAACGCGCTTGGAGAGCTTCATGGGCTGAGCTAAATGGGGCCTTATATATCAATAAAAGGGACGTGGAAGGGCCTAGAGTAAGGCATAGGTCATGAAGAGCGGAAGGAGCGTTATGGCTACTATGCTCACCAGCTTGATGAGGATGTGTAGCGATGGGCCGGCCGTGTCCTTCAGCGGGTCGCCCACCGTATCGCCTATCACAGAGGCCTTGTGTGTGTCCGTGCCTTTCCCGCCGAAGTGCCCGTATTCTATGAACTTCTTCGCGTTATCCCAGGTGGCGCCCGTGTTGAACATGAAGGTGGCCAGGACAGCGCCCGTCACGGTACAGGAGAGCAGGAAGGCCGTGAGAGCCCAGGGGCCGAGTATGAAGCCCACGGCTATGGGCATTATCAGCCCTATGAGGGTGGGGACCACCATCTCCCTCAGCGCATACGTCGTGCTTATGTCCACGCAGCGCGCGTAATCAGGCTTGGCCTTGCCTTCCAGTATGCCCGGGATCTCCCTGAACTGGCGCCTGACCTCTTCTACCATCTTGTAGGCCCCGCGGCCCACGGCCCTGATGGCTAGGGCGGAGAACAAGAAGGGCGTGATAGCGCCTAGGACGGCAGCCGTTATGAAGGCCGGGTCGGCCAACACGAGGTGCCTAGCTATATCGGATAAGCTGGTCAGCACGCCTATCCCAGCGTGTTTGGCGGCCTCACAGATGTAGGCAAAGAGCATGATAGCGCTCGTTATTATGGCACAGCCCATAGCGTAGCCCTTGGTGATGGCCTTAGTGATGTTGCCCACCGCGTCTAGCTCGTCCAGGGCCTCGCCCACCTCGTCCTTGATGCCGGACATCTCTGCTATGCCGTCCGCGTTATCCACGATGGGGCCGAACGTATCGGCTGACTGTATGATGCCCGTCATGCTAGTGATGCCGAGGGCCGTGGCCGCCACGCCGTAGAGGCCAGCTACATCGCCTCCCACAGGCAACATGATGAAGTAAGAGGCCGCCAGGACCGCCGCTACGCCTAAGAGCGGTATAGCGGTGCTCTCAAGGCCGTAAGAGAGGCCCGTTATGATGTTGATGGCCGCACCCATCTGTGCTGCCTTAGCAGTCTCCGTCACGGGTTTCTTGCCCACGCCCGTGTAATACTGGACCGCGAGGGCCAGCACGATGGCCGATACCATGCCGAAGAGGGCGCAGAAGAATAATTCTACGTAACCTACCCAGGTGGCGAGGAAGTAGAAGCAGATGGTCAGGACCACGAAGGTCGCGACTATGGAAATGTTCAAGGCCTTGACGGGCGATTTCAGGGGCCTAGCAGCCAGCACGCCTATGGTCGTGGCTAGCACATCGAAGCTCCTGCCGAGGAGCGGGAAGACCACGAAGAGGAAGGCGACGCCAGGCGACATGGGGTGGCCAAGAGCCTTCATGGCGGCCACGAAGGCCACGCCCACTATCATCATGCATATCAGGTTGTCCGCATTAGACTCGAAGAGGTCGGCGCCCCTGCCAGCGCAATCGCCCACGTTATCGCCCACTAGGTCCGCTATCACGGCCGGGTTACGCGGGTCGTCCTCGGGTATGCCGGCCTCTACCTTGCCCACCAGGTCAGCGCCCACGTCAGCGGCCTTAGTGTAGATACCGCCTCCAAGCTGAGCGAAGAGGGCTGAGAGGCTGGCGCCAAAGCCGAAGCCCACCAACAGGTCTACCACGTCTATGTTCTGGGGGCCAAGGCCCACGAGGAAGCACATGGTTGAGATGCCCACCAGGTTCAGCGACGGTATGGTCAAGCCCATGACGGCGCCACCCCTGAAGGCCAGCACGAAAGCCCAGCCAGCGGAGCGCCTCGCCAAGTTAGCAGCCCTCACGTTCGCTTTCACGGCTGCCTTCATGCCTACGAAGGTGCCCAGGAGCGAGCACACCGCGCCGTAGACGAAGCCGAAGGCTATCTGCCAGCGGGGCCAGAGGCAGGCCAGGAGAACAACGGCCAGGATCACTATGAAGTAGGCGATGGTCTTGAACTCGCGCTTCAAGAAGGCATCAGCTCCTTGCTCGATGAAGCTTGCTATCTCGCGCATCTTCTCGGTGCCTGGTTCCTCTTTGGATATCAACCAATAGAGTAGCGCTATGAGGGCGATGCCCGCCAGGCCCACGCCCAACGGAATGAGGAGCAACACGCTATAGTCCATAGCCTCTCCTCCCGCGTTGAGGAAGAGACCATATAATAAAGCTTTACCCTTCACTCGGTCAGCTCAATTATATATTCACAGTATTTATCTTCGGGCCTTATCTTGCCCACCGTGAGCTTTAGCTTGGGGTTAAGGGCCTTCAGGACGCCTCGCTCGTAACTTAACATGAGGTTCTCGCACACACGCCTGGTGGGGATATTGAGTTCCTTACAGGCCTCTAAGATGGGGCACCAGGCCGTGCAGTTGATCACGACCTTGTTAGGACCACGCTCGGCGATCACATGCTCTTCGGGCTTCAGGACTTCTAAGCCGAACATCTGCTTGAAATTGCGCAGGAGGTCCCAGCCAGAGAGGGCGTCTATGCCCGATATATCTAGCCTCTTTAGCTCCCTCTGCGTCCAGGCTTCACCCTCAGCGGTCATAAGCTCGGAGAGGAGCTTGAAGGCTCTATCGGCCCCTATGAGCTCGCCGACCTTTAGCACATAAGCTATGAGGCGGCGTACCCAGGCCACCAGCCGGGACCTGAAGGCCACCATGGTAAGGGAAGGTTCCATCCCCCCCACCTTGGGGGCCTCTACGGAGGGACTTGCTGATAAGCTTTGCTATAGTGGCGCATATAGTGAGGACGTGCTCATGACCTAAAGACCAGCAAAAGTATTCCACTGGTGATAGCCGCCGATGCTAGGACGAAGGGGATGCCGAGCCGGGCAAAGGACCTAGGGTCTATCCTGTAACCCCTCCTTGAGGTCTCGCCCACCACCACTATGTTGGCGTAAGAGGCCACGACCGTGCCGTTGCCGCCTATCCCCGCTCCAGCCACAAGCGCCCAGGCCAGGGGCCTCACGTTCACGCCGGAGGCCATGAGGTCCCTTAACACGGAGATGAGGGCTATGGTGAAGGGCACGTTATCCACGAAACACGAGACCAGGACGGAGGACCAGAAGATGATCATGAGGTCGGCGGCCATCCCGGCGTGAAGCGATATAATCGCGGTAGATAAATCATGGATGACGCCCGCCTTCTCAAGGCCGCCGACCAAGATCAGGAGGCACGTTATGGAGAACACTGTCTCCCAATCCACTTCCTTTATCACGGGGCCAACTCGCTCCCCGGCCACGATGAGGGCGACGGCTGCGATTATCAAGGCGAGGGCGCCCGGTGAGAGACCTATGAATGAGCTGAAGATGAGGCCGCTTACCAGGGCTACGAGCATGGCGAGCAAGAAAGCCATGAGGTACTTATCACGTATCACCTCAGATGGGTCAATCGGTATCCGCTTGTACTTGGGCTTAACGCCCGCTATCTGCTGTTTCTTCACCACAACGAACAAGAAGATGAGCATGACCAGGTTCACCAGGTCTAGGGGCAGCATGTGGACCGTGAAGTCCCAGAAGGAGATGTCGAATGCCAGGGCCACGAGGATGTTAGGCAGGCTGCTTATGGAAGTCGTCATGCCGCCTATGTTGGAGGCGAAGATGAGGCCCATTATGAAGGGGCGGGGGTCTATCTCGAGCATCTCAGAGATCTCCATCATCACAACGGCCATGAGCAAGACGGTCACCACGTTAGCTATGGTGAAGCTACTGAGGAGGAACGTGATGAAGACGAAGATCAACATCATCTTCAGAGGATCACAGCGCGCTAGGTTAGCCAAGTGAATGCCTAGCCACCTGAAGAAACCGACCTCGTTAAGCATGTGTATCAGCATCATCACGCCTATCAGGAGGCCGAGCACATCGAAATCCACGTAGCCGAGCGCTTCTCCCCAGCTGAGCACGCCGGTCAGTAATAATATGGCTACGCCTGCTAAGCTGGCCACTGTGAGCTCCCTGAGACCGAGCATGATGAGTAAGTAAACGCCTAAAAAAACCAGGACTGCGATTAATTTAGGGCCTATGATGAACACCATCGTTGTTGAGCCTCCTTTGGAGCTTAACCAGGCCTCCCTGACCTGCCTCCCGAGCGCGAAATAAGTCTTGCCTTGGAGATGGAGATCTGCACGCCCTCCTCCTCAGATGAAAGACGGTTTTTGACCGAGTTAAAGGCACGCTAGAATCAGGGCTGTGTTCACAATGGCCGTGGTGATGAGCATAAGTGGCATACCTATCCTAGTGAAGGACTTGGGGTCTATCCTGTAACCCCTCTCAGAGGCCGTGCTCACGACTACTAAGTTAGCGTAAGAGGCCACTAGGGTGCCGTTACCCCCGAGGCACGTCCCAGCCGCCAGAGCCCACCAGAGAGGACTTGCCTCGCGTGTTACGGCGTGGAGGACGGAGATCATGGTGATGGTAAAGGGCACGTTATCTATGGCCGCCGATAACAGGGCTGAGAGCCACAGGACAGCCGTCGGGCCTAGGAACTCCATGCCCAAGAGAGGGCTTATGGCGCCCGCGAGGTCAGCTATAACCCCCGTTTTCTCTAATGCGCCCACTAAGACGAGCAAACACGCTATTGACAAAACCGTCTCCCAATCGACTTCCCTAACGACAGGACCAATCCTATGGCCAGCTATTATTAAGGTCGTAGAAGCCACTATTATCGCTACCGCGCCGGGTTTAAGGCCTACGAAGAAACCTGTGGCAAAACCAAATATCATGAGGAACAACATAACATTACAGAAGTAGAAGAGCTTCCTGTCTTTTATCACCTCAGAGGGAGTCACGGGCAATCTCCTGAAGCGGGGTCTCGCTCTCATGAGCTCACGTCTGAAAGAGAAAAGTAATACAGCCAGGAGGCCCCCTATGCCGGCCGAGGTTAGGGGCCACATCCTGACCGCAAAAGCCCAGAAATCTAGGTTAAGTGCAGCCGCTATCAATATCGTTGGGAGGCTGCTCACCGATGTGCTCATACCGGCTATGTTCACAGTGAATATTATAGCTAAGACGAAGGGCCGAGGGTCCAGCTCGAGGATGTCCGTGATATCCATGATGACCAGGCTCATCATGAGAGCCACGACTACGGTAGCGCCCGCAAAAGCCGTGAAAGCAGCGCTCAGGAGCACGAAAGATATCATCATCTTTAGGGGGTCGCAGCGCACCAAGTTAGCTATATGGATGCCGAGCCACCTGAAAAAGCCCACTTGCCTCATAGCCCTAGCGACTATCATGACGCCTATTAGCAGGGCGAGCACGTCAAACTCCATGTAATGCCAGATTTCCTCCCAAGATAGTATACCGAGGGTGAAGAGCAAGGTAACGCCTGCTAAGCTGGCCACTGTAAGTTCCCTGAGGCCGAGCATGATAAGTAGGTAAACGCCCAGGAAGACAGCTACTGCTATCCACCTAGCATCTACGATGGGCAGCATGGCATGTCCCCCCGGCCGCGGGGCAGCGCGGGGTTAGAGCGCCGTACCGCCTCGCTCCGGGAGGCGGAGTATTAAATAAGCTTTACCATTCATATAATCGCGAGCTTTCTGGGGAACATAATGTCGAAATACATATGTTATCCGGGCTTACCCCTTCACCACTCAACCGGCCTTAAGGCCGCGCTCACACGACCTGGGCTACCGCGTAATTCCGGCCCACCCGGGTGATCCTAACCTTGACATGCTGGCCTGGCCTCGTGCCCGGCACGAAGATAATGAGGCCTTCTATCCTGGCGACACCAGCATCACCGCGCCTGCTCATCTCGATAATGTCGACCTCGCGCTCGTCGCCAACGGCGACCGGCATGGGCCGCCTGGGCCTGGGCAGGCCGAATCTCTTCCTTCCACTCACGCGGCTCACCTCCTCCTAGTTGTTGGCCTCCTTTGCTGGGGGCAGCTTATAACGTTTTGGGTCGTGCCGCTCTCCTGTCGAATTACTTAGTTTTGGCCAAGAATTTCGCGATTGTATTGAGCTGTATTTCCTTCGTACCTTCATATATTTCCGTTATCTTGGCGTCTCTGTAGTAACGCTCTACATCATAATCGCCCACATAACCATAGCCGCCTAATATCTGGACAGCTTCATCGCATACCTCCACGGCTATCCGGCCCGCCAAAGTCTTACACATGCTCGAGAGGGCGGGGTCGAGCTTGCCCTGGTCCAGAGCCCAGGCGGCCTTATATACCAGTAACCTAGCTGCTTCTATTTTTGTGGCCATTTCTGCTAGTTTGTGCGCGATAGCTTGGTGTTCTATGAGTTTTCGGCCAAAAGCTTCACGTTCTTTCGCGTACTTAAGTGCTCTGTCGAGCGCTCCCTGAGCTATGCCCACCGCGTGGGCGGCTATCTCGACTCTCGATTCGTCTAAGAAGGCCAGCGCGTGGTAAAAGCCCTTGTTTAGCTGGCCCACTATGGCATCATCTGGCACACGTACGTCAGAGTAAGAGACCTCGCCCGTGAGGCTAGCGCGTATGCCCATCTTATCGCCTATCTTCGTCACGTCTAAGCCCGGCGTATCACGCTCTACTATGAATAATGTTTGGCCTCTATAGGGTGGCTCCACAGCCATATCAGTCTGGCAGAGCGTTATGAAGAAGCTAGCCACAGGTGCATTCGTGATAAGGGTCTTCACGCCATTAATCACCCATTCATCACCATCCCTAACGGCCCTCGTGTCCAGGCGGGCCGAGAGATCGCTGCCCCGGGCCGGCTCGGTCAACGCTATAGCCGATAGGCCCCTGCCCCCGGCCACGAGCGATAAATAGCGTTCTTTCTGCTCCTCCGTGCCGAAGTGGAGTATCACGTCGCAACCTATATCGGCTAGGATGAGGGCTGTCCCAAGCGTGGAATCAGCCCTGCACATCTCCTCGGCCACGATAGCGGCCTCCACGTAGCCGTAACCGCCACCGCCGTATTCTTCTGGGAAGTGGATACCTATGAAGCCCAACTTACACGCCTTGCGATATAGGTCCCATGGGAATTCCTCTCGCTTATCGAGCTCACGCGCCAACTCGGGGTCAAATTCCTTCTCACAGAACTCCCTGACGGCCGCCCTTATGTCCTCCTGCTCCTCCGTGAAGGTGAAGCGCAAGGCCGGCACCGCCCTGGCCTAGAGCACGCGGGTGATAAGCCTAAGCCTCAGGTGGCCAGCCGCTTAGATACGTAGGGGCCGTCGGGCCTGTAGCCGAACCGCGTATAGTAACGTTTCACGCCCAGGGCGCTGAGGATAAGCATCTTCTTGGCGTCGAATTCCTCACGTGCTATGCGCTCGGCCTCGGCGATCAGCTTGACCCCGTAGCCCCTGTGCTGCCATCCATCCGGCTTCCGGGAGCCCACGGGCACCATAGGGCCATAGACGTGTAGCTCCCTTATGATGGCCGATGGGGCCTCCCGCACCTCAGGCCTGTGAGCATGCCCGGATGGCACGCGGAACCTCACGTAGCCTATCAAGATGTCGCGTTTCACGTCCTCGAAGGAGAGGAAGATATCTAAGCCGCCGGAGGCCTCCTCTCGGTACTCCACGAGCTCCACGTCAGCCGGGTCGGGGAGGATGCCTTCCTTCAGGGCCTTGAGGCCTACCTCACGGCACCTTATACACCTGCAACGCACCCCTTCAGCTGCCAGGCGGGCCTGGACTAACTCACGCAAATTGCTTTTCCTAGGCCCGGCCTCTATGACGGTGGCCGGTATATCGCGCTGGATACGCTGGATACGGATCCAGGGCGGCACCATCTTCTTGACCTCGGCTATGAGACGCACGTATTCCTCGAGCGTGTAAGGTTCGTATTCGCCCCTGCGCCACATCTCATAGAGTTCCGTGCCTTTTATGATGAGCGTCGGGTATATCTTGATCGCATCCGGCTTGAAACGCTCGTCCGTGAAGAGTATCTCGAACATCTCCAGGTCGCGCTCCGGGCTGGAGCCTGGCAGGCCAGGCATGAGGTGGGCTACTATCTTGAAGCCGCTGTCCTTCAGCACGCGGAAACAACGCTCGACGTCCCTGACTGTGTGGCCACGTTTTACGAGTTCGTAAATATCGTCATAGAGCGTCTGGACGCCTACCTCCACGCGCGTCACGCCCAGCTCGAGCATGAGGTCGACCTCACGTTCGCCAGCCCAATCAGGGCGCGTCTCGACGGTTATACCGGAGATCCTGATGGGCGCGGAGGTCTCGGCTATGCGCTTGGCTTCCTCCAACGAGGCAGCTTCTACCCCATTAAGCGCGTCCAGACAGCGCTTCACGAACCATCGTTGGTAATCGTCCGGGAGGGCCGTGAAGGTACCGCCGAGGATGATGAGTTCTACTTTATCCACCACGTGCCCTATGGCCTTCAGCTGTTCCATGCGCGATTTAACTTGCCCGTAGGGGTCGAAATCATTCTGGAGAGCCCTGCGGCAAGCGGGCTCCAGGCCCGTGTAGGATTGGGGCGTGCCAAGGGCTGGTCCGCCCGGGCAGTAGATACAGGGCTCGGGCTTAGGGCAGAGTGAGGGCTTGACCATGACCGTTATGACCACCACGCCAGAAGCAGAACGCACTTTCTTGCGCGTCAGGAGAGGCAGGAGCTTCTCCCGCTCCCCCGGCCCCAGCCTGGCGATGAGGTCCGAGTTCTTGGGCACCTGGCTCAGGCCGTAGGCCTTGGCGGCCCAGAGCTTGAGCCTCTGGAGGTCGCGCTCAGTGGGCTCCTCAAGCGTCATCAGACGCTCTATGATGGCGCGGCAGGCCTCCTCAAACATGGCTGGCTCTCGGGCTGCCTTGGGAGGGGCGGTAAAAAGCCTATCATCAGGCCAGCCTGGCGGCTTCCTCCAACACCTGGAAGACCGTCAGGCCCTCGATCAGCTCCCAGTCAGCGGGGTCGATGCCATCCCGCCCGTCCAGCCAGTATATCCAGAAGCGGCCAGACCTGCGCCTGTGGATGCGCCCGGCTTTCACCAGCTCGTTTAGGACCTTGCGCACTTCCTTCGGCCTCCCGCCCACAAGCTGCGTTATCTCGCTCAGCAGCATCGGCCCCCTGTAAAGGACCCCTACGATCCTGCGCTCGAGCCCGTCCATGGCGGAGGGAGCCTCTCGTGCGGGCGAGCTTAAGGCTTGTGAAGGCAGCTGCCGTAAAGGGCACGCAGGGCAGCCACATGAGCGTATGACCCGGGCTTTCCTACAGCCTGGGCAAGGGCCACGATGGCTGTCCTTAAGAGGTCAAGCGCTCCTTAACAGGCACCTAACACGGGCTTGGCCAAGCCTTAACGGCCTATTTAAGGCTCACGGCCCTAGAACTCCGGCAACTCCCCTCTTGAATAGGCGAGACGGCCGAACACGAATGTGGCATCTACCCTGACGTCGGGCAGCGAGTCGGGCTTCAGCTCGTCTGGGCCGCAGGAGAGGACCGTGAAATCTGCCATCTTGCCCGGGCCCAGGGAGCCAGCCGCGCCCTCTTGGAAGGAGGCGTAGGCTGGTCCGTAGGTATAGGCGCCCACGGCCTCCCAGAGGCTTAACCTCTCCTCGGGCCGCTGGACTTCTCCCACCGCCGCTGCCAGGCCCTTCAAGGGATCCACGGGTTCCACAGGCGCGTCTGAGCCAGCCGCCAATACCACACCAGCCTTCAAGAGCGACTTAAATGGATAGACCCACCTCGCCCTAGACGGGCCTAAGCGCTCCTCCACCCAGAAGTCAGAGATTATGAAGTGGGGCTGGACGGACGCTACCACGCCTAGGGAGGCCATGGCCTTTATCAAACCCGGGTCCAAGACAGAGGCGTGCTCTATCCTGTGCCTCATACGCCCGGGGCCGCCGGGCAGCTCGGCCAAGACCTTGAGGACCAGCTCAATAGCACCATCGCCTATAGCGTGTATAGCCAGCTGGAGGCCAGTCTCGTGGGCCTTAAGCGCTAGCTCCCTCAGCTCCCCCTCGCTGTAGAGGAGGCGGCCCCTGTTATCCGGGTCGTCCGCGTAGGGCTCCCTGAGGTAAGCTGTCCTAGCGCCCAACGAGCCGTCTAAGAGGAGCTTGAGACCCCCTATGCGCACCCAGGGGTCTCCGAAGCCGCTCCTCAGGCCGAGGGCTAAGAGGTGCTCTAGCATGTGGGGAGGGAAGAGCAGGTAGAGCCTTATCTTGAGCTGGCCGGAAGCCCTCAAGGCCATGATGGCCGAGAGCTCCTCAGGCCCCTCTACTATCCAGTGAAGGCAGGTGAGGCCTTTACTCAAGGCCTCTTCTATGGCCCGCCTCACGGCCTCAAGCGTACCCCGCTTATCGAGCTTAGGCATGACCTCTCTCACGGCCTCGAGGCCCCGTTCCACTAGGATGCCCGTGGGCTCGCCGTCAGGGCCTAACAGGGCTTCCCCGCTCGCGAAAAGCTCAGCCAAGCGCTCCCGGCCAAGCGCCTTCAGGGCTGCAGAATTGACAGCGCATAGATGGTAGCACTTCCTGAAGACTACCACGGGTCTCTCAGCCGACACACGGTCTAAATCGCGCTTGTCCGGCGGCCTACGCTCTTCTAGCTTCTCGTGGTCCCATCCGAAACCCACTATCCAATCACCGGCCCGTAGCCGTGCGGCGTGGGCTTTGAGGGCCTCTACTAACTCGGATATTGAGCGCGCCCCGCTTAAATCCGCCCAGCCCAAGGAGCGGCCCAGCGCTAGGCCGTGTATATGAGCGTCCGAGAAGCCCGGCAGGACAGCCCGGCCCTCTAGGTCAAAGATGCGCGTGCCGGGTCCCACGAAGCACTTTATATCTGCTTCTTCCCCGAGGGCTAGGATAACCCCGTCTTTAACGGCCACCGCACTGGCTATAACTTTGCCCTGCTCAGGGGAGATGAAACAGCCATCGAAGAGGATTAGATCAGCCCGGCCTAGGGCCAACTCAGCAGGCCCCTCAACGCACGTTTATCCAGTTCTGGCCGGGCCTACGGCCGAGTATGTGCCTCTTCACGTAGTTCCTCCTGTTGCGCACCCTAGGGGTAAGGCTACGCCTAGGCCTAGCTGGCAGCTTGGGGGTCTGCATGCGCACCTTACCCGCCTTTGCCAGGGAGCCGTGCGTCGGCATGGCACCTCACCAGGGCAGATGAAGGCGCTCCTGGCTCTTAAACATTTCCCTACCGCTCGGGGAAAACATCGGGGCAAAATGGGAAAAGGGCGCTCAGGTCTGCGTGCTTAAGCCACGCCTTGGTCCATGCTACTCGGATTTGCTGCCGCTTGTCTTGGCTACCAACTCGCTGAGAGGAGCTATGAGCTTAGTGAACTCCATGGGGAAGATGAACTTCGTGGACGGGCTCTGCCCTATGGCCTTCAGGGTCTCTAGGTACTGGAGAGCCATGGTGTTCGGGTCCACCTGCTTAGCCACCTCATATATCTTCTGCAGGGCAGTGGCGTAGCCCTCCGCCCTCAGGATAGCCGCCTGCCTCTCGCCCTCGGCCTCTAGGATAGCGGCTTTCTTCTTGCCCTCCGCCTCAAGTATCATGGCCTGGCGCTTGCCGTCCGCCACCTTAATGGCTGCTTCGCGCTCGCCTTCCGCCTTCGTCACCATAGCGCGCCTGTCCCTCTCGGCGGCCATCTGGCGCACCATCGCGTCCGTAACATCCTTGGGCGGCAGGATCTCGCGTATCTCCACGCTCGTCACCTTCACGCCCCATCGCTCAGTCACCTCATCTAGCTTCGTGCGCAGGACAGCGTTGATCTCGTCCCTCTTAGCCAACACGTCGTCGAGCGTGATATCGCCTACCACGGCCCTCAGGATGGTAGTGGCCATGCCCGTGGCCGCGCCATCGAAATCCGTCACGTTCAGGACGCACTTAGCTGGGTCCACCACCTTGAAGTAGATGAGGAAGTCTATGTCCACGGGCGCGTTGTCCTTCGTGATACAGGTCTGATGGGGCACGTTGATGAAGTTCTCGCGTAGGTCCACCCACTGGCCGCGCTCTATGAATGGTATCAGGAACGTCACGCCGGGGCCGCGTACACCTATAAAGCGGCCGAGCCTGAACACCACGAGGCGCTTGAACTCCGGCACTATCTTGATAGAGGAGATCAATAGGCCTAGCACGAGTATAGCCACGAAGACGCCTATCACTAACGCTAAGCCCGGCACGCCAGCGATCTGGAGGGCGAGGAGCGAGATGGTGACGGCGTGTAACATGGTCTCACGCCACCTCCTTCCTTACCTTGAGCACAAGGCCTTCAACGCTTATAATTCTTACTTTAGAACCGGCAGGTATCAGCTCGTCCGATGTAGCTGTCCATTCCTCGGCCTCGGCCAGCACCACGCCGGGCTTACCGGGTATTATGTCCGTCTTAGCGATGGCCAAGCGACCTATCAGCCTCTCGGGCTCGTGCATCCGGGGTCTCCTCTTTAGGGCCGCCCTCATGGCGTACAGGTAGTAACCTAAGATGGCGCCGCCGGCCAGGGCCACGATCATTATGGCCACCTCGAAGCCCCTGACCACCATAAAGGGTTCCAACTGGTAGGCGAACAGCACGCCCGCCATGACGAGCAGAACGCCCACCACCTCGAAGCCCAGGCCCGGCTTCTTCAGCTCAACGAGCGTCAAGGCGCTGCCGAGGGCTATGAGCGTGATGGCGAGGGGGTGCGTGTGGATCACGCCCGCGCCCCAAAGCGCCACGGCCAAGAGGGCTATGGCGATCACGCTCATCACGAACGTGGGGTGGAAGATGTCTATGAGGATGAGCCACATGGCCGCCCACATGAGCAGGCTCTGGACCAGCGGGTTGGATATGGTAGAGAGGAACTGAGTATACCAGTTAGGCCCGAAGTAGATGATGGAGGCATCGCTAAGGCCCAAACGAGCCAGCAGTTCCCCGAGGTCAGCCGCCAACAGATCGCAGAGCCCTAGCGCACGGGCTTCCTCAGCAGTATAATCCGCGTTGCTTACCACCATGGCCTCGGCTGCCGTGGCGTTCCTCCCGTGGGCACTAGCCAACGCCCTCATCCTCGCGGCCATGGCGTTGACGACCTTCTCGCCAGCGGGATTGCCGAGGGCGTCCACGGGCATACAGGAGCCTATAGCCGTGCCGGGGGCCATGG
>Ga0190366_1000021_pt1 | contig 30915 bp, 30 predicted proteins | sample 487218910_MG_FD_169990 | JGI IMG/M metagenome (GOLD analysis project Ga0190366, IMG submission 169990) | Hydrothermal vent microbial mat bacterial communities from Southern Trench, Guaymas Basin, Mexico - 4872-18-9-10_MG | ecosystem: Environmental > Aquatic > Marine > Hydrothermal vents >...
GCTCTAAGCTCCAGCCTAAATGCTGCCTCATAATGCTTTGATATATATCTACTTGCTCCCCTAAATCCAAGCATTGGGTTATTCTCCTTAAATGTTGCCTCATACTTCTCTCCACCCTCAAGCTTTGCATACTCATTAGTCTTAAAGTCACTTAACCTAACAACTACTGGCCTTGGATATATTTCTCTAGCTACCATAGCTATACCTTCAGCAAGCTTATTAATGAAGAATTCTTCATTACCCTCTTCAATTAATGCTAGTGGATGCTTCCTTATCCACTCAGCTATTATAAACTCTATCCTCATTAAACCGATGCCGTCAAACGGCAAGTCTTTATATTCATGTATTTTATCAGGAACACCTAGATTCATATAGATTTTTGTTGCGGTTATAATTGGAACCTCAGCTTTAACAGGCTTAGTAGGTACCACCTCTTCTTCTACCTTTGGTTTAACAGCTTTAGGTTTCAATATACCACTGTAAACAAGGCCTTTTGTTCCATCGACCGTAATATCCATACCAGTCTTAATAACTTGTGTAGCGTTTCCAGTTCCAACTACACACGGAATACCAAGCTCTCTAGATACTATAGCAGCATGAGCAGTCATTCCACCACCATCAGTAACTATCGCAACAGCTTTCCTCATAGCAGGAACCCAGTCTGGTGTAGTCATCTTAGTTACGAGAATTTCTCCCTCCTTAAATTTACCTAGTCCAGTTATATCAAGGATAACATGTGCTTTACCACTAGCTATTCCTGGAGATGCACCTAAACCTCTAACAATAATTTTAGTTTCCTTAGCAGCTTCTTCAACTCTCTTTATACTCCATACAGTTTCAGGCCTACTCTGAACAATATATATTTTATTGTTTCGTGAATGTATCGCCCACTCTATATCTTGAGGCCTACCATATAACTCCTCGATCTTTAATCCTAACTTAGCAAGTTCAATAACTTGCTCTTCGGATAAACAAGGTTTAGTAGCTTCTTCATCACTTAATTCGATTGTCTTAAGTTCTCCAACCTTACTAGGGTCTCTAGTCATCATAATCTTCTTTTGAGAAATCTTTTTCTCAACAATCTTTAGTGTCCTCTTATCAACTTTAAATCTGTCTGGTGTGACTTTTCCTTGTACAATAGCTTCTCCAATACCCCAAGACCCCTCGATAACAATATAATCTCTATCTCCAGTTAATGGATCTAATGTAAACATTACTCCAGAAACCTTAGCATCAACCATAACCTGTACTCCAACGCTTATAGCTTCTTTTTCAAGTGGAATACCCTTTTGATGCTTATAGAATATTGCTCTTGGAGTGTATAGACTACTAAAACATTTCCTAATATAGTATAGAAGTTCCTCTATACCCTTAACATATAGATATGACTCATGTTGCCCAGCGAAGCTAGCGGTAGCGATATCTTCAAAAGTACCACTACTCCTAGTAGCTACATATGGCTCCTCCCACTTAATCATCTCACCTAACTTTCTATATGCTTCAGCTATAGCCTCCCTCAAGTCTTCAGGATAGTCAGCGTTTTCAATAAGCCGCCTAACCTCCCTACTAACTCTATATAACTCAATAGGATCATCTACATCAACATCTTTAAGTAAAGAATAGATTTTTTCTCTTAAGTTATTTGAGTCTATAAAGTAGTTATATGCTTCAGATGTAACTGCGAAGCCTGGAGGAACTGGAATTCCATTTTGCAACATTTTACCTAAATTAAAGTTTTTACCGCCGACTAGCGGTAAATCTTCCTCATCAATTTCGTGGTAAAAAATTATAAATTTACTCATAATTAAATCCCCACTAATAGCCTAATAAGTTTGCGCCATATAGTAGATTAATTATGTCAAGTATAAATTTGAAATATACCAGCTAGCTATATAGAGAGATTTCGTAATTACATTATATACTATTATGACTATTATGTATGTAATGAGTATAATTACAATAGTAAAGGAGATAATGTATATAATTTTACTTAGGTTCATCCGGGGTAAAATTCATCATTCCTCAGCTTCGGCCATTCTAATCATCACCACTATAAATATTCAATAGCTAAATCTTGAAATTTATTAATTGTTTTATTGCTGAGGTTACTGCGTATGAAGATAGGTTTTTTAGTAAATCCTATTGCTGGTATGGGTGGGCGAGTTGGATTAAAGGGTACTGATGGTGAGCTTGTTAAGCTTGCAATAAAACTTGGCGCTAAACCCGTTTCACCCACCAGAGCTGATAGATTCTTAAAACACTTAACTAAATTAGGTCTCTACAACTTAGAGTTTTATTCTCCATCTGGTATTATGGGTAGTGATTATCTACAGAAGTATGGGTTGAAACATAAAATTATTCTTGATGTTGATGTAAATACTTCAGTGGAAGATACTAAGAATGCTTGCAAAAGGTTTCTCGAGGAGAATATTAATTTAATTGTTTTTGTTGGTGGAGATGGTACAGCTAGGGATATTTATGATGTAGTTAAGCTTAAGATACCTGTTTTAGCTATTCCAAGCGGTGTAAAAATGTATAGCTCCATATTTGCTATTAACCCAGAAGCTGCTGCTGAACTCCTAAAGAAACATGTAGACGGTGAAACTACAATTGTTGAGAGAGAAGTATTAGATATCGATGAGGAGGCATATCGTAGAGATGAACTTAAGATAAAGTTATATGGATATTTAAAGGTGCCGATATATGAAAAGCTTATTCAATCTGGAAAAATAGTTGTATCAAGTCTGGATGTTGAGGAGAATAAGAGAGCTATCGCAAAATATGTTATTGAGAAAATGGAGAATGACGTACTTTATATTCTTGGTCCAGGGACAACCGTTAAATCTATAGCAGATATGCTAGGTATCGAGAAAACTCTACTCGGAGTAGATGCTATTTACAATAAAAGATTAGTTGGTAAGGATTTATCAGAGCAAGAAATTCTTAAATTGATCGAAAAGTATAAGAGGGTAAAAATTATTGTGTCTCCATTAGGTGGAGAAGGGTTCTTATTTGGTAGAGGTAATCAACAAATCTCACCAGAAGTATTATTAAAAGTTGGTAAGGAGAATATTATAGTTGTAGCTACAAGAGATAAAATTCAGGGGATTCGAGAGTTGTATGTTGATTCTGGAGATTTAAAGGTTGATAATATGTTTAGAGGGTATATTAGAGTTATAATTGACTATAGAGAGGAAAAAGTAATGAGGATATCATAAACTCTATAATCTTTTTGCAGTATCTTCCGTTTTAAACACCTTTATTTAGCATAGAAGCCTTATGATAATTTCAATTATTGAGATTACTATGAGGGTTATACCGATTGTTCTAGCTAGAATCGTGGCTCTTTTAGCTCCTAAAAAGAGAAGTGTTTCTCGTGATGTAAATGGGTAGATTAGCATTAGTAAGCCTAGGGGAACGAATATCATAGTTAATGGTCCGCCAAGTAAAGCTTCAAGAGGGACTAGTATAATCACTACTAATATAACACCTCCGACGAATCGAGAAGCGTTCTTATCAGCCTTTTTAAGATATTGCCGTGATTTTACTTCACAATCCCTACTACATACATAAAATTCATGTTCTCTATCTTGAAATTTTATTTTCATAGTTAAAACAGCATTTTTCTTTCCGCAGTACATACATTTTCTCATTAATGTCCACTATCTAGCTTTAAATACTATATTTAACCCGCTAAATGTAGGTGTGAATGGCTCAAGTGTAGATAAACGCTTATATGCCTCCACATACTGCCATCCAGCTTGCTCAGCTAACTTAATAACTTCATGTAGAGAATACACTCTGAATTTAAAACTCACCTCATCAATAAACTTTAGATCTTTATTTTCCATTTTCCTGTAAAATTGCCACGTGTTAGTAATTATAGAAGTTTTGTGATCAAAGCAGGGATTCTCGATTAAAACAGTATCTTCATCAAGATGCTCGACAAAAGATCGAACACCAATAACAGAGTTTATAAATGCTATGTAATCCCTATTGGCAGTATTAAGTATAAGTAAGTATCCATCATCATCAGAAACTAATCTACACTGTCTTAAAATTTCAATATCAATGTTTTCATCCGTATAATATCCAAGTACAGAACTCCAAACCATTATTATTACATTAAACTTTTTATTGGGAAATATTTCCCCGAGTTTTCTTGCATCACCGACATAAAACTTTACCCTTTCAGAAATACTATGTTCTACTGCTTTTTTCTTAGCATCATCAATTAGGACTGGAGATATATCTATCCCATAGACAACATATCCATGTTTAGCTAAATTAATAACTATTCTTCCATTACCACATCCAACTTCTAAAATTTGTGCATCTTTACTTACTTCTAATTTATCTAAAAGCTTAATGATATAACCAGCCTCTTCTTCTGAATTTTTCCATCTTTCATTTAAAACTTTGAGGAAAAGATCTGCTTTTTCAATAAATAATTTATTTATCCACTCTTCTGACCCACTCATCTTTAATAATATAGCATTAATGCTACTATTAAGTTATCTATAGCTAAAAGAGCTTAGCCAACATAAAATTTTTCCGGCATATTCCTCAAAATTTTTACTTCCTACATAATCTACGAGACTTCTGATAATTTCCTCTTTATTTCTTGCTCTACAAATTATCTCTATAACCCTATATGCATCCTCAAAAGCATCTGAAAAGTTTTTACTCATAGGAACTTCTAATGCTAATGCAAAATCTAGCTTAACTTTCTTAAGAAGTTTATCGGAAACAGAACCAATTAACAACATACTTTTAAGCTTATAGAAAGGTGGAACTCCATATTTCTCTTTTCTCTCTGGATCTGTTAATCTTCTAAAACTCTTTTTACCATATGCATGTAACTCTAGGTAGAAATGCGGCTTTAGTATGTTAATGAGATTTAGGAGATTTCTCCCAGCAGTACTTTCATAAAATTCCTCCTTTAAGGTACTAATATATATTTTATCTCTTGATAATCTTGGAACTACAACAATAGTTCCATAACTTTCTATATCTTCATTAATTCTTTTTGTTAATAATCTAGTGTATTTCCATTCTCTTCCATGTACACCGCCAACAATTAACTTAATTGGAAATCCGCTTCCATATATACGTGCTAGCATATCTAATAATAACAGTCTGTTACAGCATCCATATAACTATTGATAATAAATTTTACTTAAACAACCATGGATTTTGTATTAATTCCCTAGTAATTCTATATGTTGCTCCCCAAATTTTGATATTACGCCATCTGTAGCAATAAACAGTCCATACATCATTAATCCTCTTAATAAACCTTCTACATAAGCCAATCTTTAATTCATCGATAGGAATCCAATATATCTCGTCAACCTCATCGTTAGGAATACATATATTGATACTGCCGTTTTTCCTTAATTTAAAGAGAAATGGGTGAATTTCAAAACTCTTAATTATCGTTCTAACAAGCTCTAGCTTTCTAATAAATACAGCGTCCTCTTCTAAATCGATACAGAGTTCCTCTTTGACTTCCCTAATTGTAGTATGAAACAAATCTCCATCAGATTTTTGATATGTACCTCCAGGGAAAGCTATATGCCCTGACCATGGATCATGCGGATTAGTAGCACGCTTAATATACAAAAGCTTAATCCTAGAGTTATCGTCTCTGAATATAACAGCTACAGCAGCTTTCATATCATCTAACCATATTTATAGACACATTTTCCATTAACATATGTCTCAAGTATATTAATAGTTTTTAACCGTGTTTGATCTACTTCAAATGGATCTACATCTACAACAATAAAATCTGCATACTTACCAACCTCTAATGAACCATACCTCTCCTCTTCATGCATCATGTATGCTGATCCATAGGTATAGTAGTGTAATGCTTCATTTAGACTTAGACACTCATCTATAGTATAGCGATATAATGGTATATTTTCATATTTACCTCTGGTAACAGCTGCATAAACAGTAGCCCAGGGATTAAGGATTTCCACTGGACAATCTGTACTAATACCAATGGAAACCCCGCTATTTACTAGGCTTTTGAATGGATATACATATTTTGCTCTCTCTTCACCAACTCTATTAACAACCCACCAGTCACTAATTATAAAGTGTGGCTGAACTGACACTGAAATACCTAGATTTTTAATTCTCGCTATTTGATCATTTCTCAGTATAGATGCATGCTCAATCCTATGTCGAATATCATCACTAAGCTCACTATATACATCTAAAATCATATCAATCGTTTTATCTCCAATTCCATGGATAGCTAATTGTAAACCAAGCTCATTACAAAACTTTACAATTTCACTAAGCTCGTCCTTAGAGATATTCGGCGCACCAGAAGTCGTTTGGTCATCATCATATGGTTTTGAAAGCCATGCTGTTCTAGCTCCAAGTGAACCGTCAGCTAAAATTTTAATCCCCATAATCTTGAGATACTCATCTCCAAAACCCATCTTACCACCTAATTTTTCTAAACAACTCAATATCTCATTATCGGGAGTTAGGTAGATACGAACTCTGACTGGAAAGTTATACTCCCTCCATAAATCCATTAATGCATTTAAGATTGTCTTGTCACAGCTAACAAATCCTAACATCGTAACTCCTTGCGAAGCAGCATATTGTAGAGCGTTACGTAGCATATTCTTATAGTCATTTATTGAAAATTGGCTTCTAACCTTAAGCTTCGCTAGATACACCATATCTTCAGTTATAATACCGGTAGCTTCACCATCTTTATCTCTTAAAATATTGGGAGATTTTAAGTTTAGTATCCCAAATATCTCCATAGCTTTAGTATTCAGTACAGCTGCATGACCACAAATCCTAGTTAACATAACAGGTTTATCAGGAACAACCTCATCTAAATCCCAACGTGTAGGCCACCTAGACTCAGCAAATAACTCTTGATCCCATCCATGACCAAGAATCCACTGAGACTCTTTCTCTTGAGCATATTTCTTTAATTTAGCTTTTAACTCCTTAATACTCCTAACTCCTCTTAAGTCAAGGGAGTTTAGGTAAAGCGCTAAACCATCTAGATGCGTATGACAATCAATGAACCCTGGTAAAACTATCTTCCCTTCTAGATCTACAATTTCAGCGCTTAAGCTATTAGCGATTTTTAGAACGCTATCTTCATCACCATAGTAAATAACTTTATCACCTACAATAAATGCTTCAGCAGTTCTTAACGGCATATATGAAATATATATTTTACTATTGATGAAAGCTTTAAGCATACCCATACTCAAAAAATAAAAGATGCTAATTTAAAAATGATAAGGAGAGAAGTAACATTATTCTTTACAATCCTAATAATCAATATTTTAGTGTTGACTATGATTGAAGAAAACTCTCTAATTAAAAATGGAGTTTTGAGAGTAGCTGAGTTAATGGCTGTATCTGCTAAGACAGCTCCAAAAGCAAAGGGAGTCGATAATATCAGAGTCTTAGTTCTCTCAACACCAGAGGAACTTGAGAATCTAGCTAAAGGAATGGAAGAACTCTCATCAAAATATGGTGAATTTCTAGTAAGAGATGCGGATAACGTGAGAAACTCGGAGACTGTTGTATTAATTGGTGCTAAGAAGATGGATTTTGGTTTAAAATCTCCACCAGAAATCGACATAAATCTCTGCATGACGCTAGTTAATCTTGGAATAGCAGTCGGCTCAGCCGTAAAAACAGCATCTATATTAAATGTTGATAACAGGATAATGATCTCTATAGGGTATGCAGCTAAAGAGCTAGGCCTAATAGACGCAGATTACATTTTAGGAATACCACTATCAGCCAAAGGTAAAAACATATACTTCGATAGAAAATAAAACTCTATTTCTTTTTCCTCCTCTTAAATTTATGGATAGCTCTATCTTCAGCATCTAAAATAGCTTCTTCTAATGCTTCAGAAATTGATGGATGAAAATGTATAATTTCTCTAAATTCTTGTGTTGTAACTTTCATTTTTACTGCAGCTACAGCTTCAGCTATTAGCTCTGAAGCATTTGGACAAATCATATGTATACCTAGAATCCTCTTCTCCGACGCATCAATTACAGCTTTAATAAAGCCTTTGGTTTCATGCATAGTCCACGCTCTACCACATGCAGAAAGAGGAAATCTCCCGATAACTACATTATAACCCTTCTTAGTAGCCTCTTCTTCAGATAATCCCACAGATGCTATCTCAGGAATTGTAAATATACACTTTGGAATAGCGTCATACTTCACAGTACTGTTTAGACCAGCTATATTTTCAGCAGCAATGATACCTTCATGCATAGCTACATGAGCTAGCATAAATTTGCCGACTACATCTCCCGCAGCGTATATGTTTGATACAGAAGTTTCCATATGTGGATTTACCTGGATATTTCCTCTAGAACCACATTTAATACCAACACTTTCTAAATTAAGGTTATCAATATTTGGTCGTCTACCAACAGCAATAATAACAACTTCAGCTCTTACCTTAACATCTCCACTCTGTTTAGAAATGGTGACCTCCCTCTCAACACCTAAATCAACAATTTTATTAACCTTAGAATTTGTATAGATTTTAATTCCTAATTCAGAAAGTATTCTCTGCATCATCTTTGAGATCTCAACATCAAATCCTGGTAATATTGTTGGCATAATTTCAACTACAGTTATATCTGCTCCAAATTCACGGAATATAGTTGCAAATTCAACTCCAATTGTTCCACCACCAATAATAACAATGCTAGACGGAATCTCATCTAAAGTAAATACATCCTCACTAAAGAGGACATTTTTGCTATTAATACCTGGTATATCTAATTGTATTGGTTTAGAACCAGTAGCTATCAATATTTTGTCTGCCTCAATATATTCTATACGGTCTCTGGCATGTACCTTAACAGTATTATGGGATTTAAATGAAGCAGTACCATAGATAACCTTTACATCATTTGCTTTCAAAAGCATATCTACACCTTTCCTTAATGTACTAACGATGAGATTTAAATCCCTAAACATTCCTTCAGGACTTATAGACCATTTATTAATCTTAACCCAGGAAGATATATTCCTTTTAAACTCATGAATAAACCTAGCTTTTTCCCATAAAGCTTTTGTAGGAATACATCCTCTATTTAAACATAACCCCCCAATCCTATCCTTCTCAACTAACATTACTTTACTGCCTAGTTGAGAGGCTCGAACAGCAGCAACGTAACCAGCTGGACCACCACCAATAATTAGGATATCTGACTTCAACAAAATTCACCACACAGCCATATTTTTCTTACTCTTTAAAATACTAAATTTTAGTTGCTTTTAGATTAAGATTTGATAACTTTATTGTTAGTAACAATAAAGTTACCTTTTTTTCTTCACAAAAGAAGATCCTTTATCCTTAACCTTTATATAACTATGATTTTTTAGTGATTAATGATTATCATGAGTTTGAGAAAGCTTTCTAGGGATGTTTTTCCTCCTGTTGTCGCTCTTGCAATTTTAGTGTTATATGGAACTCTTGCTTTCTCATACTTCGAGAATATTGATTTATTTGATAGTTTCTACTGGACCATTACTGTTTTATCTACTGTAGGTTTTGGTGATATTACTCCAACAACAATTTATGGAAAAATAGTCTTTATCTCACTGATAATTTTTGGCTTATCTATATTTGGGTATTTTATAACTATAGTTACATCTTTTCTTACAGAAGAGAGAATAATAAGAAACTTGTTTGCTAGAGTTGTTGAAGGTGGTAAAATGAAGAATCATGTTATTCTTTTAGGTTGGAATAGCTATATTCGATACGTATACGACGAAATAAAGTCAAATGGCCATACACCTATTGTTGTTATTGAAGATGAAAGTCTAGGTAGGGTATTATCTCGTGAAGGATATAATGTTATTATCGCTAGTATAAATGAGGAGGAATTTCCTAATAAAGTTAAGTTAAATGATGCGAAGGCTATCGTTATTTCAGAAGAAGATACGACGAAGGTTATACTTTCTATACTTAAGATTAGAAGGCTAAATAAGGATATTCCAATAATAGCTTCATATTACGAAGAAGATTTAAGAGGAGTACTTCTCCAAGCAGGAGCAAATTATCTGGTAAATATCTCTGAAATTGGTGGTAGATTACTTGCAAATCAAGTTTTTGAGCCAAATGCAGCTTCAGTAGCAATCGACCTTCTTTCACATGGAGGTTTAGATTTAATTGAAGTTGAGGTTCCAAGTAAGTATGATGGGAAAATGATTAAGGAGTTGATTTCTGAAGGATTAAAGAGTAAAATCGTAATTGTAAAAAGAGGAGAGGAAACATATATGATCCCTGGAGAAGACTTTGTATTAAGTTGTGGCGATAAAATTGTTCTCTTAGGCCTATCAGAAATATTAGAAAAAGAGAAGAGAATGTTCAGTTAGAAATTACTAACGCCATCCCCAACCTCTTCTCATCCTTCTCCTCATCCTCATTCTTCTTCTCATCCTTATAGGACCAAACCCAGGTGTAGGTACATACTGTGGGTGGTATAGATATGGTTGCTGAATGTATCTTGGAGGGGGCTGTACATAGACCGGTGGATATGTAGGTGGAGCGCCAGCTTTAGGTGTAAAGTTCCTACATCCTATACCATCTGGATTTACAGGTATATTATAGAGTCTGCAAAATCCATTATCAAAGTGAATACAATCTCTATGTCTCATTATAGATCAACAATTATGTGAATATGCACAAAAACTAATAAATCTTAATAGATTGATAAACATAACTCTTAATTGGATTATGAAAAAATTTGGGAAATTTATAGCACCTAAAAAGATCGTTAAAAAAGATTTGGAAAATTTGTTAAGATTAGGAGGTCATAGTTTTGGTTGTTAGAGTACCTATAGAGTTAAAATATCAGAATGTAATATTGAGTACTTCTGCTTTAGCTAATAGTGGATATGAAAGTGACGAAAATGAAATACATGTCCCAATTAGTTTAGCTGAAAAATTAGGGTATGATTTATCTGATTTAAAGGGTGAAGAATACAGTGTTGTGGGCACTAAAGTTACAACTTTCATTCTAGGTAGGGTAAAAGTTAGGGTGGTTACTAGCGATAAAGTTACTGGTTGGGTTGATGCCCGAGCAGTAACTGTACTAAACGAGTATGAAGTAATCTTAAGTGATGCATTAATAGAAAGTTTAGGCATCGAAATTATAAAACCAAAGATTGGTTTATAGAGATTCTCAGGTGAAACCAAAAATAGGAGAAGTGTAGAAGCTAGATTTTGGATCAGGTAACTCCTAAAGGATTTATAGTAGGATCATATACACTTGTATATATCTCACTTGACAAGAAACATGGATACAAAAATATTTCATTTTTATTTGGATCCCGTGTTGGTAGACATTTTTTTCATTAGGGACCCTTTATGACACTATACTTATCTTCTATCAATAGATTAAGTAACGAAACTAATAATTTTCATTAGGATTCTAATGAAAATTATCTTTCTTTCAATCTAGGATTAATAATATCGTTTACTGCTGAGCCAAGGAATGTAAATCCTAATATTAATAGGGCTATAGCTATTCCTGGTGATAGTGCCCACCACCATGCATATGCTAGTGCGCCAGATGAAAATGCAAAGTGTAACATCATCCCCCAACTTATATGGAATGGGTCTCCTAACCCTAGGAAGCTTAGTACAGCTTCTGAATATATTGCACTTGAAACATAGAGTATTGCCTCAGCTAATACGATTGGCACGACGTTAGGTAAGATCTCTCTAAACATTAAGTAGATGTCACTTGCACCAAGACATCTAGCAGCCTCCACAAATGGTCTTTCCTTAACACTTAAAACCTGAGATCTAATTACTCTAGCAGAATATGGCCAGCTAATAACGCTAATTACAAAGATTATATTCCATATACTAGGTCCTAAAACTGCAGATAATACTATCATTAGTGGTAGACCTGGAATAACCATAACCATATCTGTAATTCTCATCAGTATTTCATCTACTTTCCCACCAAAGAATCCCGATGTTAACCCAATTATAGTGCCTATACCGACACAAATAATTGTGGCTAGAAATCCGACTAGCAGTGATACACGTGCTCCATACACTATTTGGCTCCAAATATCTCTACCTAAGTCATCTGTACCTAATGGATGGTCTGGAGATGGTGGAAGTAGTATTTCATGTGGCTTACCTATCTTTAGTGGATCACTAATTGCTATATGTGGAGCAAAGATAGCCATAAAAACAAATACTAGTATGATAATTAATCCTAGTAAACCACTTTTATTTGAAATTAATTCTTTAAATAGATCCTTCATTCCAGGTGTATATACTATCTCCTCACTCGTCATTCTACTTCTCCTCTCTCACCCTAGGATCTAGATAACCGTAGATTACATCTGCGAGGAAGTTAGCGAGTATAACAGATATTGCTATAAATAGGAATACTCCTTGTAGTAATGGGTAATCTCTCTGCATTATTGCATCATACATTAACTTGCCTAATCCAGGCCATGCAAATACAACTTCTACTTCGACTACACCTGCGATCATCCAACCTATATTAAGCGCGGTAATTGTAGCTACTGGTAGAAGTGCATTTCTCATAGCATGCTTCCTCATAATTACGGCCTCCTTTAACCCCTTAGCATATGCTGTAGTAATATAATCCTCACCTAAGACATCGAGCATAGCATTTCTCATTATTAATACGTAGCCTCCAGTGTAATAGAAGAATAATGTGATTAATGGTAATGCCATATGCCACAAATAGTCAATTATTTGATCTAATAGAGGTGCAGAGGCTATTCCAGGAGTAGTGATACCTCCAAGTGGAAATAGACCTAGCCAGTAAGAGAACGTAATAAGTAGTAGAATTCCGACCCAAAATGATGGAACTGAATAAGTTACTAGTGAAACTGTTAGAATAGAGGCGTCTATTTTGCTACCTCTCTTCCACGCAGCATATGCACCTAGAAAGACCCCAGCTACTGTTGATAGAAGAATTGCAAAGCTTAGAAGAATAATAGTTTGCGGTAATCTACCTAAAATAACGTCTATAACAGGTACATTTTTCCAGAAGGAAATCCCTAAGTTACCTATGAAGAGTTCTCTTACATAGATGAAGTACTGCATCCAAAGAGGTTTATCTAGACCAAACCTTTTCATCATAACATCGATATTTTCTTTACTAACCCTAGGATCTGTAAACATCATATGAACAGGATTACCTGGCATAACACGAAAGATTATAAAATTTATTGTTATTACTGCAAATAGTGTAATTAAAGTCGAAATTGTTTTTTTAAGGATAAACTTTTTTAGTCCGGCCAACTTAAACACCGAATAACTTAAGTCATTAAATATACCAGACTAAATAAAAAAATATTGAGAGGGTAACATAAAAGCTACTTCCTCCTGATAACAGCAACTATAATTGCAATTATTGCTATAATAATGGCTACTCCGGCAATAATCCATGGTGTGTAATCTGTTGGTTGTGGTTGTGGCGATGGCGTAACTTCCTCTTTTACAACCTCAGGTTTTAGATGAATCTCCCAGTATGTCCATGGACTAAACCAAGTATGTGCACCACCAACTCCAAATACAAAGCCTTCAAACTTGTCTGTTCTATAAGCTGTTAGTGCGTTTGGATTAACTAAGTAGATAAATGGTATATCCTCCGAGATTATTTCTAACATCTTATGTACTATCTGTACTCTCTTATCGTGATCTGGTTCTGAGGTGAACTTATTGAATAAGTCATCGTATTCTGGGTTTGAGTATCCAGCGAAGTTTGCCCATGATCCTGTTACTAGTGGTTCTAGAGCGAATACTATATCTGGACCGATAGCTTCATAGAATAGTATTATGTGATACTCTAACTCAGCTGGTGGTTTACCGAGAATTTCCCAGTAGGCACTTTCGTCGACTGGATGTACATTTAGTCCAATACCTATCTGTGCAAAGTCTTCTTTTATACATGTAGCTATCTTAACGTGATAAGTATTTGTTCCGACTATTAACATATCAAATACTAAATCTTGACCTTCAGGAGTTTCTCTGATACCATCATTATCAATATCCTTATAACCTAAGTTATCAAGGATTTGATTTGCAAGATCTATATCATACTCGTAGGTCTTTATGTTTGGATTATAGTAGTCTGATTCTTTATAGACTGGTACATCAACTGGATCTGCATAGCCTATAAACGCTACTTCAGCAATCTTTTCTTTATCTATCGCGTGTGCCAATGCTCTTCTAAATTCAACATTTCTTAAAGCTTTACTTAATGGATCATCTCTAGCTTGATTAAGTTCTAACCAGTAGAATGAATCGCCGGGATCTATCCTAACAGCTACATTTGGATTATTCGCTTTTATTATTTGTAAAGCGCCAGACGGAGAGAGGGCACACGGCTCGATCATATCTATTTCTCCATTAAGAAGTGCCATTACTAGTGCATCCTCACTACCATATGTCTTCATAATTAAGTAGTCTATGTATGGTCTTCCTAAATGATAATCTTCGAATGCTTTCAACTTAATGTACTCGCCAAACTTCCATTCATCTACCATAAATGGTCCAGACCCAATTGGGGGTTCATTCTTAAACTCTAGTAGGTTATCTTTATATGGCTCCCATATATGCTTTGGTAAAATAGGTACCCACCATAGTGGTACTGATAATATAATTGGTTGTTTCATTACAAGCTTTACTGTATGTTCGTCTACAACTATTACTTCCTTAGCATCTGTATCTGTACCATTCCAAACAGGAATCTTAATCAAATATTTCGCGGTAAACGCTACATCCTCAGCAGTAACTGGTGTTCCATCATGGAACTTTGCGTTTGGATCTAGATGAAATGTCCATTCAGTCCTGTCCTCTGATACATCCCAGCTTACCGCTAATCTAGGTGCGAAGATATCATAGTTTGGTGGTTTACCCATAAACGCTAGTTCCTCATAGACTGTGCTAAGTACAGCACAGCCCATTAATGACCAACACATCTCTTGACCCATTGTGAATGTCTCTAGACTTTCTAACCATCCAACCTTAAATGTACCACCGTAAGGAATCTCCTCCTCAGCAGATAGGATGTATGGATTAGGCAATGCAACCATAATTATTAGTAGAGCTAGTAATACTCCTGTAAGCAAAATTCTAATCCTCATCACCAAAATTTGATATCAACCATATTATTTTAAGGTTAATATTATATACACATTTTTAAATAAGAGACTGTACATACCATACATTTTCAAAATAGACTATATTTATAAATATGTTTACTGTTAATATACCACAGTACATCTAATATACTTATATCAGCGTTATAAAATTGATTTGTTGTATGGCTAAAGTAGATATAGTTGGTTTGAAAGAAAGTTATTTTGCCGGTGAGAAAATTTCTGGTGAAGTTGTGTTAAGCGGTGTTTCTGGCTGGAGGATTCGGGGTATTGAATTAACACTTTACTACACTGTGATTTCTCTTTCACGTGGTAGATATCAGTATAGAGCTATGGATAAGGTAACAATTAGTTCTTTAAGGCTTGAAGGTGAGAGAATATTTAGTAGTGACTCTTCATCATATAGCTTTAATATCAATATTCCTGATAATGCGCCTCCATCAGTTGATCTAGATGATTTCTCCATAAAGTGGTTTTTGATGGTTAAAGCTGATGTTCCATTGAGGAGAGATTTGATTAAAAATATTGAAGTTACCGTTTTAAATAGTTCTGTTCCCTCTGAATTTGAGTTTAACGAAGTTATTGAGGAAAATGATTTCTTTAAAGTTATTCTTTATAAACGTGCTTTTAAGGTTGGTGAAGATATTAAAGGTAAGATATTTCTTAAGTCTATTCCAAATAGATTTAGAAAGTTAGTTATTTGCTTTGAAATCTATGTTTCCTATGTCTTTCCTATGCGCACTGGTAGTGTTAAGCGAGAACATATTTTTAGAGGTTCCTGTATAGAGTTTTCTCGTAATGAATTAGTTGATAAATCTGAAGTGGAGTTTACACTTTATAATAGCGAATCTATACCTACTTTCGCTTTTCAAAATTTAGTTTTGAATCCTATGCTTAACGTCAAGATGGATATTGCTTTTGCACCAGATATTAAATTGAAGATTCCAGTTAAGATATACTATGAGAAGCATGTTCCTAGAGCTATCTCTGGAATTCCTATGAGTGAAGAAATTTTGGTTGTAAGTAGAAGTACATTACGTAGTGAAGTATTAAATTTAATGAAAGATGGGAAAGTCAGGGATTTAGTTGATATTAAATCTTGAAACTGGATATAAGTATAATATTAAGGAGATTAAGGCTATATGTGAAGAGTTAGTTAGGGAGGGGTTACTAGAGGCGGTTGAGGAGGGCGAGTTACTAAAGAAATACAGAATTAAAAAAATAATCGTTTAACTTTTGCTACATCTAAGAATCTAGTTGTTTTTTAACTGTTATATAGATGATTAGAATATTTACTTCTAAGGTTGACTAGACTTATGGTTACGTTAATATTCATTATATTTTTACTTAAATATTAGTTATCACATACGCTATATTGACATTAAAAATACCTACTATTTATTTGGAGGTGTTTATCTTTTATGTCTTCTATTCCCGGTCCGAAAACAAAGTTTTATCAGGAGAAGGCCTTAAAGTTGTTTCCTGGTGGTGCGAGACCAGAGGCATCAACATTTATAGATACCTATATTACCTTTGTTGTTGATAGGGCAGAGGGAGATTATCTTTATGACGTGGATGGTAATGCGATTATAGATTTTTCTAGTGGATGGGCTAGTAACAATGTTGGTAATGTTCATCCAGAGGTTCTAGATGCTGTTATTAATGCTTTGAAGAAATATGGTTTTGTATATAACCACGTTTTAGCTTTTGAACTTGCAGAGAAGCTTGTTGAGATCACACCACCCGAGCTTACTAGAGTTAGATTTGAGGTTTCTGGTACTGAAGCTGCTGAAGCAGCGGTTTCATTTGCATTAACATATACAAAGAGGCCATTAATAATCAGCTTTATGGGTCAGTACCATGGAGATTCAATTGGCGCTAGAATGATTGGTGCACTAGATGGTGAGAGAAAGAGGTATTTCGAGGCTTATATGGGTGGTGTATTATTTGCCCCATATCCAGTGAGCTATGGTAATCCGATGTTGTTAAAGATGACTCCAGAGGAATACGCAGATTACGTATTATGGTTTATTGAAGATCAGCTTCTTGAGCATATTGCAACACCGGATAGAATTGCTGGTATATTATTTGAGCCCATGATGGCTGAAGGTGGAAATTATATTCCTCCAAAGAGATTTATTGAAGGGCTAAGGAAGATGGCTGATAAGTATGGTTGGGTTCTACTATGTGATGAGGTATTAACTGGATTTGGACGTACAGGTAAGTTCTGGGCGATTGAACATTACAATGTGCCTGTAGATTTAATCGTTACTGCTAAGGGACTTACTGGAGGATTAATACCTATAGGAGCAATAATTGGTAGTGAAAAAATGATGGCTGAAACAGTGGCTTTCTCTGGAAGTACATTTGCTGGTTGCCCAGCTGGATGTGCAGCTGCACTTAAAACCATAGAGATAATATATAGAGATAATTTACTTGAGAGGACAACAAAGCTTGGTGAGGAGGCATTAAAAATCATGAAAGAGTGGGTTGAGAAGTATGAGATTGTTGGTGATGCTAGGGGAGTAGGCTTTTTACTAGGATTCACATTAGTTAAAGATAAAGATAAGCAACTTACTGATGTCGAATTAGCTAGAAAGGTTTATGTTGAAGCTAGTAAAATGGGTGTTAGGGCTATTTGGGATGATGAGCCGCATGTAAGAATATATCCACCACTAAACATTAGAGAGGAAGCATTATTCAAAGGCTTAGAAATAATTGAGAAGGCTATCAAAAAAGTCCAGGCTGAAGCTAAGGTTGGAACATCCACTACTGAATCATAAGACACGCAACGTAATGATTAGGTTTAACCTCAATTAACTCTGGTTCACATTCCATACATTTTTTCTCTGCATAAATACATCTTGGATGAAATCTACATCCTGGTGGAATATTGATTGCTGTTGGTGGAACCTCACCCTTAATAGGAATCTTTCCTCTTTTTATATTGGGATCCGGCTCTGGAACCGCGGTTATTAATGCCTTTGTATATGGATGTAAAGGATTTGTTAAAACTTCTTCTGCTGGTCCTATTTCAACAATCTTACCTAAGTACATTATAGCTATCCTATCACATACATACCTAGCTGTAGCTAAATCGTGAGTAATATAAAGAAATGAAATTTTCATTTTTTTCTGAAGCTCTTTTAGTAAAAGTAGTATTCCAACTCTAGTGGATACATCTAGCATAGATACAGGTTCATCAGCGACTATAAGTTCAGGCCGTAAAACTATTGTTCTAGCTATAGCCACTCTCTGTCTCTGACCACCACTTAACATATGTGGATATCTATACATAAACTCTTCTGGAGGCCTTAAACCCACCTCCTCAAGACTCTGCACAACTAACTCTCTCTCCTCTTCAGCACTATTAGCTAGCTTATGGAATCTAATTGCCTGTGCGATGATATCATAGATTCTTCTCCTTGGATTAAGAGATTCATATGGATCCTGAAATATCATCTGCATCCTTCTTCTATATGGTTTAAACTTTCTAAGCGGAATTGATAAGATATTTACGCCATCGAATAGTATCTTGCCCTCAGCACTAATTAGTCTCAAAATAGCTCTTCCTGTAGTTGTTTTTCCACAACCAGATTCACCAACTAACCCTAAAATCTCACCTCGACCTATATCAAACGATACACCATCAACAGCTTTAACATAAAATGTTCTCTTAAAAAGTATTCCTCTCCTAACTGGAAAATACTTTCTCAAGTTTATTACTCTAAGGAGAATATCCCCATTACCTACTTCACTAGATGACATGCTACATAATGCCCCCCATCAACCTCAATATATTTAGGTTCTCTCTCCCTGCACACATCTTTAACATAAGGACATCTCGGATGAAATCTACAACCCTTAGGTGGGTTTATCAAATTTGGTGGTGCTCCAGGAATATACTCTATACCTCTCCTTTCTCCTTTTAATCGTGGGAAAGACTTGGTTAACAATTGTGTATATGGATGTAGAGGATTATTAAAGATATCATATACGCTACCTAATTCAACAATTTTACCAGCATACATAATTGCTGCTCTATCACAAATATCAGCTATAACCGATAAATCGTGTGTAATGAGTAATATTGACAAGTTAAGTTTATTTTTTAGGTTTCTTAATACATCAAGTATTTGTGCTTGAACAATGACGTCTAGCGCTGTAACTGGCTCATCAGCAATTACAAGCTTAGGATTACACGCCAAAGCCATAGCGATTACTGCTCTCTGTCTCATTCCACCGCTAAACTCATGGGGGTAATCATTTACTCTATCTTTACTTATACCAACAAGTTCGAGGAGTTCTTCAGCACGCTTAAACGCTTCATCTTTAGAGACATTTTCATGATTTAATATGGCCTCAGCAATCTGATTCCCAATAGTCATAACTGGATTTAAAGCGTTCATCGCACTTTGAAATACCATAGAAACTTCCTTCCAACGATATCTTCTTAACTCTTCATCGTCAAAATTAAGGATATCCTTACCCATCCAGTAAATGTGACCAGAAACTATACGTCCAGGAGGAGGAACTAGTCTCATTATTGCATATGCTGTAGTAGATTTGCCACAACCAGATTCTCCCGCTAACCCAAAAGCTTCACGACTATATATATTAAATGATACTCCATCTACAGCCTTAACAGACCCCCTTTTTGTTTCGTAGAATACTTTTAATTCATCAATATATAATATTTCTTTGTTAGTAGCCATGTCCAAAAAATAAGATAAGTTTTCCATTTAATATTATTTAAGTTAGGTATGTCAAAAATTATATTTAAATGTTTAGCGTTGTGTGGTGACAATTGTTGAAAGCAGTTGTATACACGCGCGTATCAACCGATGAGCAAAATCCAAAGTCGCAACTTGAGGACGTCTTAAAATATGCAGATAAACGTGGATATGAAGTTATCAGAGTTTTTGAGGAAAATGTTAGTGGAAGTGTAGATCCATTTGATAGACCGGTATTTAAACAACTACTTACATTCATCAAAAATAATGGTATTGAAATTATAGTCATGTATGACTTGACAAGGTTTTACCGTGCTAAGAGCCCAATTGAAGCTTTAAATCGTCTAAGAAAAATTATTGATGAGTATAATGTACTAGTGGATTTTGCTAAGGAACCGGAGATTGAAGATCCACTTATGCGTGAACTATGGATGTTCCTTAAGAGCTGGTTTGCAACTTATGAAAGGCTTCAAGTCTCAATTAGAACTAAGTACGGAATGCTTAGGGTTAAGAGAGAAGGTAGGTTATATCACAAACCTAGCCTTGTCCACTATTATGCTGCATGGCTTTATAACAAAAATGTAGGTGAGGTAACTACTGATGAAGTCTTAAAAGCAGAAAAACAGTTGAGAGCAATAATATCTAAGTACTGGTATAGTCCCTCTATCAAGAGAACTAAAATAATGAGTATTCTCGCTGAGAATGAGCTAAGAGAAATGTATATAAGGTTTCCAGAGGCGCCTAAGAGCTATATATCAGTATATAGATTGATGAGGAGAAAAGAGAAATAATGCTATTTTCTTTTAAGCTCAGGCATTTCGAGATTTTTTAATTCTCTTCCTAAGAGAGCTATTAATCCTCCTATGATATGGAGAATAGCAAAGAATATAAATACTCTAATCCAATTGCTAGGTCCACCAAGCCAGAAAACTGTCATTGGACCAAGTATACCTCCAATCCTTCCACATGAAGTAGCCCAGCTAGTTCCAGTTCCTCTAATATGTGTTGGGTATTGCTCTGGAGTATATGTATAGATTGCTGCCCATGCACCCAAATCAAAGAATGAAAGTACACATCCCCATACTATAAAGCTGGTTAAATCAGTTGAAAATGCATAAAAATAGCTTGAGATACCTGTAATTATTAAGTATATTGATAGTATGAGTTTTCTACCTACTTTATCGATTAAAAATACAGCGCTATAATATCCTGGTATTTGAGCTAGAGTGACTATAAAGAGATATAGGTAGAAGTTTGTTTGTAGAAACTGTCCTATCTCACCTACTACTTTACCAACCATAACTGGAAGCCAAATGAATATCCCATAGTAACCCATTGTTATTATAAACCATATTATCCATAGTGGAATAGTAACTACCCACATACGATCCTTAAATAATAAGGCTAACTCCTCAATTTTACTAAGCTTAACCTCTGAAATTTCCTCAATATATGGCGATGAGTACATTTCAGCATAAAACCTAGCTTTATCTTTTAATCCCACCTTAAGCAGATACCTCTGAGATTCTGGTATAACAGTTATCGATAATGAGAATATTAGGGATATTACTCCAGCTATAACCATATAGGTACGCCAGCCATAACTAGGTATTATTCCCCATGCAAGTATTAATGATAATAGCCATCCATATGCCCAAAAACTTTCTAAGAAGCTAATATTTCTACCCCTAATATTTGGTGATGAATACTCAGATACTAAAGCTGCAATTATTGGTAAGGCACCTCCAACACCGAATCCGACTAAAATCCTAAAAAGTATTAGAACTAGGATATCAGGTGATAACCCACCAAGTATTGTAGATACTACATGGATAACTATATATATTACAATTGTCTTCTTACGGCCAATATGATCAGCTAGTGGACCTGAAAATAGTGCACCTATCAACATACCTATATTTGTAGCTGCACTTAACCAGAAAATTAGATGCGAAGGTGGAGACTCAAATTTAATTATAGGTTTTAAGCTAAAGCTAATTACACCTACATTTTGAGATATCGCCATCCAAAGAAAACCAGCTAGTACAACTAGAAATATCTGGCTTTTCTTCATCAATTCAGTTATTAACACGTAGCATTATAAAAATAATTGCATTATAAGTTATGTTTTAGATATATTGGAGAGTAAAATAATATGCTTAATACTAGTTGCTTTTACATTATGCTGAGTAAATATGGCATGCTACAAAATGTTCTTTACTAACTTTGATTAGTTCTGGTTCCCCCACTTCACATTTCTTCATTTTATTTGGACATCTAGTATGAAATCTACATCCACTTGGTATATCTATTGCAGATGGAAATTCACCAACCAATTTTATCCTCTCCTCCTCATCATGCTTCCCACCAAAATACTCAAAACTTATACCTTTAGCTCAATTAAACTAACATATATTTTCATAGAACTTGTGTTAAAGAGGTGCGAGTTATTATAAATCATAATAAATATTTATTGCCTGTAATTTATCTTTGCTCGCATAAAAATCTTAACGTGAAGATAATTATCTACAACACATAAACTATTTTTAGATGTTTGCACAATATGCTGCAATAGTAAAGAACTTAAGAGGAGTTATTTTACTCCAAGAAGTAAATCAAGATGTTGCTAGTATATTGAAGTGGCTAGCTGAACGCTTTAGATATAGGGATATTGGTATACCATATAGTATGTCTACGGAACTTCCTGAAGATCTAAAAAAATATTTTATTGAGCTACATTATCCTATGAGAAAATTAGATTTTATTGAAAAGGTTATACGTAACATTTACGGCTTTAATTTAAATCTCTCAAGAACATTAGTAATTTCATCAATCTATATAGCACCACTAATGAATATTGACTACGCATATGATGAGGAATTTGAAAAGATATCTATAGCCAATATATATGTTGGAAGTGCTTTAGATAACAAGTCGTGGAAACTACATTTTAGGATAGCAGATTATACAATTCTAGACTTTTATAGACAAGCTGTTGAAGAAGCTATGGATATAATCCGCATATTAAAGTCTAGTGAGAATAACATTGACCATACTTACATAGATAGGGTTTTAGACGAAAGAGCTGATAGAATATCTAAGGATATAAAGCGCTACTGGAGAATTAAATCTTCAAAAGGTATTAGGTTCTTAACGTATATTGATAATTTGAAGCTACTTATTCATGGATATAAAAGTGGGAAAGTTAATGTTAAGGATCTAAATCTAGACTTTGCAGCTGCATTATCAATAATTCCAGTTGTATGGCTAAATAGGGATACTATAAAAGAGCTTTAAGTAATGTAATTAACTCATTCAAGTTTTCTATAACTTTAGCTTCACAATTTACTTTTTCATTCCAAGAGAATGTTACAGGTAGACTTGGTCGGAACTTACATAGTACTCGTATGATCCTTAGATCAGCGATACTATTTAAGTTAGAAGGTTTATCATCTACATAAACTACCGTATCTCCTCTGTTAATAATACTTAGTAATGCTTCCCTTAGGGTATTAAAACTTGATTTAAATCCATAAATGATAATCTTCTTAAAGTACTTTTGAAAACCAGAATAAGATATTCTCTCAATTTTTCCATGTACTGTATCGTCACATCCACATACACAGTATATTTCACAACCTAAACCCCTTATCTTACCTAAAACATTATGAGCATCACTATTAACTAGAGATAATTGAGTTCTTACTCTCCAGTATTCTCTTACAAGATCATTAATTAGTTTATAATCAATACCAAAACCTTCAGCTATAAATTTAAAGATTCTTTTTCTACTCCAGATACCAAGATAATCTGTGATACCTTCCAGATATAGCATAGTGTCAACAAAAACATCATGATTTTTATTAACATACTTTTCTCTTAAATGTTCATACACTCTTCTTAGACAACAATAGCTATCCACAAGAACTCCATCAAAATCAAAAACTACAGTTAACATAATCTAATCTAAATAAAGATTTTAGATAAATTTACTCTTTTACTATTACTCTAAATTCAAGGGTAATTTCTGAGATAACTTCAAAATGTATATCTTTCGTAACTAATGTTTCCCTCCTATTTATACATATAGCTACTATTAATAGATCTCCAACACTCATTGATTTACCAGCTTTTCTTAGTGAAATTTGTAGGAAGTATGCTTTAAGTTGATCTTCATTAGTGATAAAGTATATATTTCCGTAGAATTTGTGGTAATTTGCTGTAGAAAAATATTCGATTAAAGCTACTATCGTAATATTCTCTTTAATTTCAGCATTATTTTTAACTCTCTATAACCTCTGAAGTATTTAAAATTATTTCCTCTCTAAAACTCTTCCTTTGTTGCTTTAGGACTAAAAGCTTTCTTATAATTGCTTCTAGCAACTTCTGACTAATTTAACCTCTTTATACTTTCTCATTAAGTTTAATAATTCTTTTGGTATACTAAGTGTAATATGTGCCATACATAAATTACATAAAGACTGTAGAATAATTAAAAATTAACTTCTAGTAATCACGTGACTATATTTCATAATGCCTTGTAAACTCTACAAGCGATTGACCACCATCTATAACTATCACTTGCCCTGTAATAGCTGAAGAAGAGGGATCTGCTAGAAATAATACCACCTTAGCTACTTCTGATGGCTCAACAATCCTTTTAATTAATGTATGTTTCTCTGCCCAACGCTTTGCTGTCTCCTCTAAATCAATATTTAATCCTGCCATATCCCGTATTAACTTTAGCTGACTAATGCCTAGGTCTGTTCTAGTTAATCCAGGTGCAACTGCATTAACGGTAATATTATACTTATAAACTTCTAAAGCTAACGATCTCGTGAAACCTATTATTCCAGCTTTTGCAGCACTATATGGCGTTAAGTTTTCCCTTCCATATAAACCAGCTATAGAAGATATGTTTATTATTCTACCCCATCCATTCTCAATCATATATTTTAATGCATACTTTGAACATAAGTATGTACCCTTTAAGTTATAGTCAATTATTTTATCCCATAATTCCTCCTCAACGTTAATTAGAGGCTTTGCTATACCAAATCCAGCATTATTAACTAAAATATCGATACCACCAAAAACCTCTTCAATAACTTTAAACATAGTTTCTACATCTTCCTTGATAGCAACGTTTCCTTTAACAACTAATGCTTCAGCACCATACTCCTTGGCCTCCCTATAAACTTCTTCTGCAAAATTAAACCTCTTTTTAAAGTTAATTACTACGTTTGCACCCTCTCTAGCAAACGCTAATATAATTTCACGTCCGATTCCTCTACCACTACCTGTTACTAATACTCTCTTACCCTTAAACCTTCTCATTAAGATCACCAACTAAACAATATACAATATATAGATAGATGACAGCTATATTATGTTAAACGAATTCATTTTACTTCATAAACAAAAATTCATATTATATCTTAATTTTATGTATAGGTATTTTAATTGCGTGATTAAACGTGTTAAAAACAATTGAAAATCTAGTTAAGGCTTTTATTGGTGAGAGTCAAGCAAGAAACCGATATACATTCTATGCTTCTATTGCTAAGAAAGAGGGTTATGAACAGATTGCTGAAATATTTCTTATGACTGCTGAAAATGAAAAGGAACATGCAGAAACATTATATGAATTAATTAATGAATTAAAGAAGAGGTTTCATGAAGAAGTTTCTGAAATTACTGTTGAGACATCAGCACCCATTATTCTTGGCAATACAATTGAGAATTTAAAATCAGCTATATCTGGAGAGAATTATGAACATACTAAGATGTATCCAGAATTTGCTAGAATAGCTAATGAAGAAGGATTTAGTGATGTTGCTGCTAGACTTAGAGCAATAGCTGAGGCAGAGAGACATCATGAAGAGAGATTCAAGAGATTACTAAAGGAACTTGAGGCTGGAACTATCTTTAAGAAAGATGTTGAGGTTTGGTGGGTATGTAGGAAATGTGGATACATTCACTTTGGTAAGGAGCCCCCTGAAGAATGCCCTTCATGTGGTCATTCTAAAAACTATTTTCAAGTGTTACGTGAAGAGTTCTAGGGGATGAAAATTGACAAATAAATTTGAGGTATATAAATGTGATATATGTGGCAATATAATTGAGGTTTTACATCCTGGAAAAGGACAGCTTGTTTGTTGTAATCAGCCTATGAGACTACTTAAGGAGAAGACGGAGGATAAGGGTTTAGAAAAACATGTTCCTATTCTAGAAGTCACTTCAGATGGTGTTGAGGTAAAAGTTGGTTCAGTTAAACATCCTATGGAGGAGAATCATTATATTGAGTGGATTGAAATTCTTGCTGATAACAAAGTATTATGCAGAAAGATATTAGCTCCTAAAGAAAAACCCGAGGCGACATTTAAAGTTAAATCGGAAGACATTGTTGTAAGAGTTTACTGTAATATTCACGAACTGTGGAAATCGACCTAAGCTGGGTATACCTACCCCTTTTTTATCATATTAAATTCTAATTGTAAACCTATTTTTTAATTAGATTTTAAATATTTAATTCAATAATTTTGAAATATTTGATATCAATTTTATATTATTATATGATGGTTGAGTGTAGTAGCCCTGAGTTGAAGCTAATAGCTGATGTTGTGGCTGCTTCACAGGTTGTTACTATTAGATATAGAGGTAGGCTCTACCGTTATATTGTTAATCCGATATCTACGGGATTAACCGTTATTGAGCCAAAGGTATTAAGGGCTATCGTAAAAGCGATTTTAGATAGGGTAGACATTAGAGATGTAGACTATATCTTAACATTTGAAGCGATGGGAATCCACATAGCAACAGCATTATCCTTGGAAGTAAACATCCCAGTAGTAATTGCAAAAAAGAGGGATTATACTGGTAATATGATTCCCATTTATCGTGGTGAAGGGGCCGAAACCTTATATTTACATCCAGAAATTAGGGGAAGCAAAGTTATAATTGTAGACTCTATAATTTCAAATGGAACTACAATTTCTAGAGCAATAAAAGTCTTAGAGGAGAATAATGTTACTATCAAGGATATAATAGTTGTTATCGAGAGACTCGACAGAGAGGGGGTTAAGAAGGTTAAAAATGAAACTGGATATGATGTTAAAAGCTTAGTGAAGATAAGTGTTTCTGATAAGGTTGAAATAGTCAGCTGTTGAACTTACTTTAACTCTGATAAACGCGATATTATGAGACCAGTTTCTATTTCAGTATTTGATAATCCACCGTGAAATCCATATATATCAACAGTTTTTCCCTTTACATGATGAATCCATATACCAAACTTAGCATCTGGTAAAAGTACTAAGTCTCCTATTCTATCTAGAAACTTCTTTCTAATTCTACCCAACAAACCAGTTTTTATAAACTCAGCTTTATCCATTATAACAGCTTTATCACTAAGCTTCTCCTCTAAAACTCGTCTTGCATTATTAAGATACTCATCCTTAACATGCAAATATATATTTCTTGGACTACCAGATACTAACGGTACACCACGACTATCTCGCCTCAAGTACTTTTTAAACCCTTCAACTTTATCGAGATAAATAATTTCCTTTGGGTTAATTGTTACTAACCCATGATCAGATGTCAAAATTAGTAGTATATTCTTAGCCGTCTCTGCGGATAATTTATCAATCAACTCGTTTTTGATAATATATAATGTGTACTTTAGGTCGGTTATTTGCTCCTCAGTATAATATCCATATTTGTGTGCAATTGCATCCACTGCCTCTATATAGACATAGTAAACCTTCGTATTATCATTAGACCCCAAATGCTTTCTTAACTTTACAGATAAATCTGTTACATTTATATATGGTACTCTCTCAGCGCCCATAAGCAAATATTTAGAATAGCATGTATTAACGATATGTCCTCTTAGGTATGCTTTTACATTAAATCCACCTTTCTTTAATGAAACAAACATTCTTCTACCTTTGAATAAGACCCTGATATTGTACCCCATATCTTTTAGCGTATCCATGCCACGCGAACCTATAGGTCTAAATGGAATAGATTCAATCAGCATATCAATTTCTGGAATATATAGATTCCAATCTAGCATTCCATGCCAACCAGGCTTTGAAGTTGTAGCTAATGAAGTAAGTACAGCTGCTGTAGTAGAGGGATATATCGTAGTTATTTTCCTTGGCTCTGGATAGCCATACTTACATGCATACTCTTTTAGAAGACTATATCCAACACCATCAAGTAGTATAACTAGAATTTTATCGATCCCCATATAGTCCTTTAATACCTCTATCTCTGGATCCTTACCTAACGCTAAGTTCTCAATTCCAATTGCCAACTTTAGGATATTCTCATTTTCATCTGGAAACTTAAAGTTTCCATCCTGAAAGTTCAACCTAGCCCCCCATTAGTTGAGCTATAGGTTCTCCATTATCTTCATTTTAACAGGCATATATCTAACTCTACACTTTGGTATCTCTAAGAATCTCCTATGCAATTCTGCGATTCTGGATGATGGGCCCGAAACTATAATTAGCTCTATACACTCGCCCTTAGTATGTGTATGTGTATACCCACAGATAACATCTCTATTCTCCTCAATTATTTCCATAAGCTGTGCACTATTAGTCAATCCTGCTATGGTCATCACTCCATAGCACTCGTGTGGAGCTATATAATCCATATGGTCATGAATATACTTTTCAAGTGCTTCACAGACAAGTCTCGATCTATCTGTTCTCAATATATCAGCTAAAATATCTAGATATTTAGCGAGCTCTTCTGGAATAGATATGCCGAATCTTCTCTTAACAGTTCTTTTACGCATTTTAAGCTCTCCTCCTAACAGCAAATATAAATACATATATTAAGAATAGTATTACTCCAGCTATACCAGATGGAGATAAATTAAAGGCTATTGCAATAAATAATCCTAATATACTAGAAAATAAACTTACTAGAACACTTACAATTAATACTTCTCTTGAGCTACGAGAAATTTGGATAGCAATTGCTGCTGGGAGAAGTATAAGTACATGTTCTAATACGAAGCCTACAACTTTAATCAACGCGATTGTAGCTAACCCAAGTAGTGTATAAGTGAGCCAATCATAAAGTGCTACATTGACACCAGATAAAATCGTACAATCTCTCTCTACACCGATACAAACTTGTTCTCTATAAGTAAGGAATATCGAGATTATTGTAATAATCATTATTATAGTAGCAAATAGAGTATCGTGCCAGCTAGCTAATAGTGGATCACCAAGGATAATTGCCCATAAGTCAGTATTTATCGAGTACTGAGTCAATACAAAGTACATTGCAATTATACTTAGTGATGCTGTCATGGATGTGAATACCCCTGTGGCTACGTCAGGGTCTACACCGCGGCTAATTAAATAACCAACATAATATATCAGCATCAACCCGAGTAATATAGACCAAATATATTCATTTAAAATTCCTATTATCCTACTAATAGGTATCGCTAGTACCACCGCTAATAAAGCACTATGTGCCGACGCTGCAGATAAAAAGTACAGACGTCTAGCAGAAATTAGGGAGCTCAGCAGTCCATATGTAATTGCTGCAGAAGCCATAATAAGAATCCACCGCACGTAATATGGTACTGAGCAAATATACTCATGTTCATACGTAGGTTTGCTTATTTTACTTATTTGTTGAACAATATCTTTCAGTTTTATCAGCGTTGAATTTACACATAACGGTGAGTAAACATATAGTACGGGAACATCATATTTGTTAGCAATTGATATAAGAGTTTCAGAAGCCTTCATTCTGACAGGCTTAGTAACAACCACTAAAGAGATAGTTCCATTTTCTATACCACTTTTAATATTTTCAATATCTTTTGGAGAAGCAGGTAATTCAGGTTCTCTAATAACGAAATATTTAATATCTATACCTAGCCATGTAACAGCATACTGTGTAAATGGTACATCAGCAGCTGCAACAACATTCATCTTCTTAACATTACTGACAAGGGAAGTCACCTCATTTACTATTGCCTGCGCCTTAACTTTATATTCCTTTGAAAATTCTGGTCTGAGCTTAGAAAATATATCTGCTACATGAGTTATGAAGATCTTATAGTTTTCTGGATCATAAATTGGCATATGTAGATTCTTCTGTCCAGTAGCTGGGTTAGTGAGTATTCGGATTCCAGGGATTTTCGGAATCTCAATTAATACAGCATTTACCTCACCACTATTAACTAGATTTCTAATTTCAACCTCAAATGGTGTATGGCCAGTTGATACTATAACATCAGCAAGCTTTAGTTTCTTAATATCATCTACAGTTAATTGATAATTATGTGGATCTACTCCTGGTGGAGCTATACTTAATAATTTATCACCACTGCAAAGTATAGGCTTAATATCCTCAGCTAAGTTTGGAAATGTAACTATAACATTTAGTCTATTATTACTTATGCCAATACTAGATTGTATAGAAAGTATCGTAATAAATATCATAATCAAAATTGGAATTACTAAAAATCTGACTTTTAACATCTAAAATTATTTATGCACACATCTTATAAATATTTATTTGAAATGTGCACAGATAAGAAGAAACCCACGATAACCATAGAAAATTTAACTATCACCTACGTAGAAACTATCTTAAAGGATTTCTCAGCTGAATTTTGTGGTCCTGGTTTAATTCAAGTTATTGGACCTAATGGGGCTGGAAAAACAACATTATTTAGAGCAATTTTAGGGTTAGTAAAGCCAACATCGGGAAAGATATTTATTAATGATGTTGATGTTACTGGTAAGCCGCATAAAGCAGGTCCACTAATTGGATATGTTCCACAATCACTATCTATATCTAAGCATGATTATCCAATTACACCTTGGGAAATGGTCTATTACTATTATATTCTTCATAGGAAATTTATTACACGCCTTAAAGCTAAGCCGAATATCAATCCTATAATTGAGAAGGTATTATCAATTGTTGGGTTACATAA
>Ga0190366_1000022_pt1 | contig 30531 bp, 29 predicted proteins | sample 487218910_MG_FD_169990 | JGI IMG/M metagenome (GOLD analysis project Ga0190366, IMG submission 169990) | Hydrothermal vent microbial mat bacterial communities from Southern Trench, Guaymas Basin, Mexico - 4872-18-9-10_MG | ecosystem: Environmental > Aquatic > Marine > Hydrothermal vents >...
TGTTTTATATTATGATCTGTAGTTATTATTTTTGCTTTTAAATCTTCTGCATGTGATATAAGGAAGCAATCGGCTAATGAAAGCCTATTTTTATATTTTAGTTTTAATTCACCTGCTCTTCTAGTTATTTCTCCTTTTGGAGATAAAGCAATTATCTCTGACCCTCTAATCATTCTATATCTTATATTCGCAGTTTCTATTCCTAATTTCTCTGCAGTTTTATAGTAAAACTCTGCTAGGTTTACTTCTGATATGTATCCCTCCGCTTTTCCACTAAACACTTCATCAAGATATATCTTTACTCTTTGATCTCCAGCAAAATATAATGCTAAAATACCAGCGTCAAAAATATATCTAACCTTCAAGTTTTAACTCCCTCTCTTTATCTCTTAATAAGGATCTAGCGACCTCGAGCATTTTCTCTCCATCAATTCCAAATGCATCTTTCATATCCATAAATGGTATTAACTTAATCTCTTCCTTATCGACTTTAAGAATAACTCTAGATTTAATCTTAAACTTTCTCCTGACCTCTATCGGAATAACAATTTGTCCTTTACTCGAAACTTTCAAAACATACTCCATGAGAAACACCCAATAATTAGATGTAAAAACTAGGAATAAAAAGTATTACCTATCTTTCTATGTAAAACTGATTTTAGTAGGTAAAACATGTTTTAAATATTCTACCTAGAATTCAGATAGTTAGACGTATCCTGGTGGTTTTATTTTTACTACCTCCTTATTTACTAGTGTTGGTGGTATTTCACCTTTATAGAATGCTATAAGGTTTTCTGCTACTAATACTGCCATTTTTGTTCTTGTTTCCCTGGCTGCGCTTCCTATGTGAGGCGCTAATACTACATTTTCTAGCTTAGTTAGTGGATGATCTTTTGGTAGTGGCTCCTCATTAAAGACGTCGAGACCTGCTCCAGCAATCCATCCCTCCTTAAGTGCTTTAACTAATGCTTTTTCATCGATTACTGGCCCTCTAGCCGTGTTTATGAGTATAGCTGTAGGTTTCATCATCTTTAATTCCCTTTCACCGATCATATTATGTGTTTCGTTGGAAAGTGGAACATGTATTGTTATGAAGTCACTCTCTTAGTAGCGTTTCTAGGTCGACGTATTTTGCTCCTAACTCTTTCTCTACATCTGGTTTAGGTTTTCTGCTGTAGTATAGGATTTTCATGTTGAACCCTTTTGCTCTACAAGCTACAGCTTTACCTATTCTACCCATTCCAATAATTCCTATGGTTTTTCCATAGACTTCTGTGCCTAGCATCATCATTGGATGCCAGCTAGTTTTTGTTTCCCACCATCCACCACTTTTAACGAAGTGATTTGCCTCCACAATTCTTCTGGCTACTGCTAGTAGTAGCGCCCATGTAAGGTCAGCTGTAGCTTCTGTCAATACACCTGGCGTATTGGTTACATAGATACCATGTTTAGTTGCAACATCTAAATCTATATTATCATAACCAACAGCATATTGAGCGATTATCCTTAGCCTCGATGCATTCTTAATTACTTCTTCATCTATTTTATCCGTTAATAATGTGACTAAAGCATCTACTTCACGAGCTTTACTAAGTAAAACATCTCTAGGTGGAGGAGTATATTCAGGCCAGACCTCAACATCATAGTACTCCTTTATCATATCAATTCCTTTCTTGGGTATCTCCCTAGCAATAAACACTCTAGGCTTTCCACCCATTACTCATCACAAATAAAATTAAGCTCAACAATTTTTGATTTACCCTAAATCAACATTAACTATAAAATATTTTTGAAAGGAAAAGGTTAACTAAAATGCACTTTAATGCATGAAAATGCATAAATGATCGTGAATAAAAAGAGGGGGTAATTAGGGATTTCTCGTTATGTTATTTGTCGAGTTCGAAGAATTTTGCTGTTCCCCTTCTGAATCTATCTAGGCATATCTTTGCTTTATTCATTTTATTGATTGACCATTTAATTCTTGTTTTGCAGTCTTCCGCTTTCCTCAGAAGCTCTTCCAACTCTTTCGTTTTCTCTCTACATCGTCTTACCTTATTTTCGACCTCTTTCTTTTCTTGCATAAGTTTTGCTTTTGCTTTTTCACACCCCTCTATGCATTCGCCTATATCGACCTCTGATGGATAATTGGGTAGTGTATTTAGGCAGTGTTTTCTTTTGCTCACTAGTTCATCTATTTTGTCCTCTAACTCTTTGAAGTTTTTGAGACAATGCTTAAACGTGTTGAAAGCGTCTTTTAGCGTGTTTGGGAACTCCTCAACACCCTCAATTATGTCTAGCGCCTTATCTATATCACCTTCATATTCGTATAATGACTTTATAGCTCCTTGCTTGTTTTTGTCAAAGAACCCGCTTAGAGCTTGATAGGTTTCGGCGACAACATCTATGAGATACGTCGGTATAGTTATTTTCGCTATATCTTCTGCGGCATATCCTACGGCGGTACCGATTGGGCCGCCCCAGTCCCAAAGCCCCCTATAATTTTCCATTTTCAGGTTAGCTAATTTTAGAACAGGTTCAAATCTTCTGATTGCATCTCTAAATGCGTTAAAGCTTTTCCACCACTCAGTCCATAATTCTCTCCCATCTAGCTTATCTGCTCTATCCGCTAAATTACTAAGCTCCTTGAGGGCTCCCTGTCTAAGCTCTTTAATCTCCTCTTTTAACCTTTCAACTTCTTCAATACACTTCTTTTTTAATTTCTCACACTCCTCCCTTCTCCTCCTCGCCTCCTCCTCAATCTCCATCCTCTTCTTTTTACAGACTGCTATCCTCTCTCTTAAGTCCAATACTTGTGCAATTAACTTTTTCCGTCTTTCCACTTTCTCTAGCCTTTTCTTAGCTTCCTTATAACCTGGATCATTAGTGGATATATTTCCTGCCTTAATGTTAATTTCATAGCTATGAACCATTGTCTGGGCTACCCTAACTTCTTTTTCTGCCTCTTTAAGGTCTTCTTTAGATCGCGGCTCCTTACCAAGCTCCCCTACCTTCTCCTTAAGCAGCTCTTCTAGCTTTTCATAATTACAATTATTAGTGAGACAATCTATGTACTTCTCCTCGAGGTCAGATAATTCCTTTAATGCTTTGTCGAAGAGGCGGTCCCATTCACCTATTGGAGCAGTCATATGCTTTCTCTTCCACTCTACCTCCTTCCTCTTCTGCTCAAGCTTCCTCGCTATTTCTTCACATGGAGCCACCTTTACCTTTTCTTCCCGCTTTTCTTTATGAGGAGGAGCTTTCTGGAAGAGGGTTGGTACCCGCTTTACCACGGGATAAGCCAATAGTAATCCTAAACAACCTATTAGTGGTATCTGAAGAGTTTTGAGTATCGCTAATATCTTGAGTATTATCGTTTCATTAATGGTCATTGAGGCAGAACCTGCTATACTTTGACCGCCAGATGTACTTGCTACATATGTAAAAGATTTAGTTCCGGGGTTAACATATCGCGTGAAATAATACCTGATTATTACTGATTCCCCGGGTTCCAAAACTCCATCTGATAAAATGAGTTTATTCCCAGACTTTTTAACAGTCCAACCCCCTACCTCCTCAGGCATAAGAGCATCTGCAATATCTTCAGGTAATTCAAAAACTATTGATGTTATAGACTCATTACCCGTAATATAACTATACTTGATGAAACCGCGTCCCTCAAAAGAACCAACATAAGCAGATACTTGATCTGCAAATAGTGATAAGCCGGAGAGAATAGCTAGCAATATAAAGCCAATTACCCATTTGCTTTTCCTACCTTTAGTCATTAAACAATAACTTGATTCTCAACTATTTAATTTTCTCAAATTTAGCGATCAAAAAAGCATTAGTATTTGATGATTGTTCCTCTTACAGGCTTTCCTGTTAATACATTTTTCAAGTTATTTTCTACGAGCCCATTTATGATTATTGAGTTTATTCCTTCCTTTGCTAATTCAAATAGTATGTTTACTTTATGTAGCATTCCTCCTGTGACGTCGATTCCATGAGATGAGCTTAAGTACTTTTTGACTTCGTCAATATTTTTACTTGAGATTTCTTCAATAAATTCAGCATCGGGGCGTTTAAGTGGGTCCTCCGTGTATACTCCATCGACTACCTCACACATTACTATGAATAGGTCATATTCATCTTTGAGTTTTAATGCGAGGTATCGTAGTATTTCTTCTGTTGACATTATGCAGCATCCCTTCTTTAGATCTACTCCGACATCTCCATAGACAACTGGTATTACACCATACTTTAGTAAAATCTTTAGTGGCTTAATATACATTTCCTTAATTCTAGAGTTTTCTGCTATCGCTATACTTGATGGTTGTATTGGAAATGCCTTTATACCCGCATTTAGTAGCTCATCCATTATTATTTTATTTAGCTTCATAGCGTCATTATGGACTACAGCCATCCCATACACGCTGTTCTCATTTATGAAGCCTTTATGTGTTTGGTATTTTGTAGCTGATACATGAGGAAAGCTACCACCACCATGACCAAGAATTAATTTAACACCTTCAGAGACCGCATCTTTAATCTCCATAATGAGCCTTTTAATCACATCTAATCTAGGAGTGTATGGCTTAGTCTTATCTGTAATTAAGCTACCACCGAACTTAACAAGAAATAGTCTGTCTCTCAATTAGTTCACCTAAAAATAGGTTTTATGGCTTATCTTATAATAATACAGAATATGTTATTTACTCTCGATATTTATGAGGAAAGAAAGAGATGTTTAGTTATTTGAGCTGAGATTCTATAACTAATTTATTTGTTCTCATCTTTGTATAGATTACCCAATTATTTTTTCGATTAGAAGTTTTTATTTTTCTATTGTATTAGGCATGTCGGGTCACTTGAGTACAGATCTCCATTATACAAGAATGCCTTAGCTCTACATCCTCCACATAAATCTCTATATGTACATGTGAAGCAACGTCCTGTTAACTTAGATGTATCACCTAATGATTTAATATTATGGGATTTTACTATATCCTTTAACCCACACGTTCTTATATTTCCAATTGAATATGTTGGCAGGAAGTTACATGGCAATATATCTCCAGCTGGTGATATAGCTATAAATCCCCTGCCAACTGGGCATAATTTACGTTTAGCCATTTTATTCAATACACTAGAGACATTGTATCCGAGTGATTTAAGTTTCTCAAAAACATATATTGCTGTTGACGGATGTGCTCCTATGTCTATTTCGAAGCTATATCTCGAGCCTATAATACACTCTTGGATGATTATGTCTAATAGATTTCTCCAGTCATCTAAGCTCAGCATTTCATCACGTAAATTCACTCCACGCCCACATGGCATTAGGTCACATATGTATACTAAGTCTACTTTAAGTTTAGCGACAAATTCTAGTATTTTGCTAAATGCGTCCATCAGCGGTTTTAACGCAATCATCTTAATGCATATATTAAGCCCTCTCTCTTTAAGCCTAGATATCGCTTTTAGGACGGCATCAAATGACCCATGCACCCCTGTGTAGTGTTCATGTAATGTTTTTAAGCCGTAAAAGGGTAATGCAACATAATGTATACCCAGTCTAGCTATAAGGTCAACGATCTGAGATGTAACTAAAGTACCATTAGTACTTAATATGATTTTTAACCCATTTTCAGCCGCATAACTTAGTAGTTGAGATACATCAGGTCTTAAAAGAGGTTCACCACCGGAAATAAACAATAGAGGTTTACCTAATTCAATTAGTTCATCTATAAGTTGAAGTGCTTCTTCAGTTGATAGCTCGTTAGTCAGCATAGACCCAGCTTTTAAGTAACAGAATTTACATTTTAAGTTACACATATTAGTGATCATCCATATTACAGAGCTTATGCCGCTTCTCCTATATGATTCAACTGCTGCTCTATATCCATCACTATCATAATCTTTAAATAAGTATCTAAGGTGTACCATAAAACTCACCTCTGAATGCTATTTTCTTAATGAGAGGTATTACATATTTTACGGCTACATAGCTTCCGATTCCATTAGATATCACAGCAATACAAGTTATGATTAGCAGCGGTATTAAGCCCCAGTCAGGTAAAATCTTTAAGATATGTATAAATAGTATGTAAAATGATAATCCCGTTAAGAGACTTGATATCATCATAGCAGCCGAAACTCTAATGACGGTTACATGGCCTTGATATACTTTTAGCAATATGAAGAAGGCTTCTGTATATATACCCCTAAGTGCAAATGCTATTAACGCAAAAAAACCTAGAAGTGACTGAAACATATAGATTCCACCAGCGATTAGTGCAATCATAAGTGCGGATCCTGGAGAGCTGGCGAGTATAATGCCAGTAGTATAAATGATTGCTGAGATTATTTGAGAAGTTTGGTAGGTAAATTTGTTTAGGAATGAGGAGACGGCTAAAAGCACAGAAAATAGTGTAATGATGGAAATCTTGTATGTGGTATATGAGCGTGCCCCGCTCATAATATATCACCTTGTGAAATCAACAAAAATCTTATTTATTATATGCAAAAAATGCAATAAATGAATATGATATTTAATTAAAAAACAATATATATTTACATGTATAGGAGAAAACTATTTAGTAATTCGAAGTTGTTTCATAAATGTAAGATAAAAATTGTCTACAAGTATGCTTAGGTAGGTTTTAATATCCCTCCTAGCCTAATAAGAAATATAGCTTACTCCTCATTAGTACCCCATCTTCTATATAGATTATGCTGAATGCCAAGTAGATCCATTATTCGACCGATAATGAAATTCTCCATGTCTTCCAAGGTTTTTGGTGTATGATAATATGTTAATACAGGGAATAATATATAGACTGAGTTTAGTTTGGAAAGCCTAAGAAGGTTTCTGAGGTGAATTTGACTTAATGGTGCCTCTCTAGGTACGATTACAAGTTTATTCTTCATTTTTATTTGGTTGTCGGCTGCTCTTAAGAGAAGATTATCTGTTATTCCGTATGCTAGTTTAGCTACTGTATTCATCGAGCATGGTATTATTACCATTCCATTTACTAGGAAGCTACTTGATGATATAGGTGCATCTATCTCATATTGTCTAAAGAAAGCTTTGGAACTCTCTTTAATCTTATTTATCACTTCTTCTTCACATTCGCCCTTAGCAACTTTTAAAGCACTATCTGTAATTACTGTATAAACCTCGACCCCATGCTTATCTAGTTCTTCGATAAGTCGCATAGCAAGTCTAATGCCGGAGGCTCCTGAGATTCCAACTATAATTTTCATCTTTATCTATATCACCTTACTCTTTTAGTATAAAAAAAGGTATTAAGATGCTTAGAAATCTATTAGAGGAAGATAGCCAAACTTCTTTAGATTTATACCATCTCCTTCTATAGGTATAATGCGTAGTCCAATTGGTTTTCCCTTAATCTTATATATAGAAAACATATCGTGTAACACACCATTAATTATGAATTCATCTTTCTTTATAGCAACCATATCTAGCCCAACAACACATACAGATGATAATCCCTCTAGATGCCCTAATTTAAGCGTTTTATCTTTAACCCTTTCTTTTAGTAAGTTGTCCTCTCCTACTGGTAGCATAACTTCATTAAAGCCTGTAGAAGAGACAATATTCATGCTTACAATATTATGTATTTCTTTGTTTAGCTTATAAACAGCATCGTAGGTTCCTGAACCTCCGAGAGTTATGTTATATCTTTTCTCAATTAATTTGCCAACGCTTTCCTCCATCCATGGGGATAGAGAGTAATCTACACCATAGAAGTAATCCTCATAGTTTAAGATTTTATCTTTAAGCTCCTTTAGAAAACCTACTAGTGGCTCCTTTTCACCCATTAGATATCTGCTCATTAGATCTAAGTATCTAAGTGCTACTGAATACCCAAATTTATTTCTTGAATTAGCCGTACTAGGAAAGTATGCTGTTTCAACCCAATTACCATATGTAATAGAAATTCGCGTATAGATATTAGGATCAACATCTCTAAGATAGATTTTATTGACTAAACCATCTATATCTGCTTCATTACTCACCAGAATCGTAGAGTATATCTTATCGTCTAGACTAAGTATATCAACAATATCCTCAATACATTTACAGTCTGGAGTTACTGGAAATGCTTGTAGTAATATGTTATTTTTAAAGTTAAAACTTAAAATAGAATCGACTATTTTACTACAGTCTTTAGCTTGAGAATTTTTTGGTATTGGTGGAAGTACGAATCGAGTTGTCCATTGAAATAGCTCAAGTTTATCAGAGAGTTCAAGTGATTTAAATATGAAATTTTCAACGTCTTTTTTAAATTGATTTGAGAACCAGTCATATACAGGTATGAAGAATGTAAGTGCACGTATCGTAGGCATATAATCAAAATCACCTACACAATAAATATTGGTTGTTTAATATTTGTAGGTTTTGTACTTGCCAATCTTTACATATACTGAAATTGAAGATGTAGAGTAAGCGACTATTTAATGCACCTTACAGTACCATGGTCTCCATCTACCTCTACAATATCTCCATTAGATATTACTTCAAAAATTTTTTCATCAACTTTGTCTACCATTGGTATATTTGATATTATTGCTCCAACTGCTACAATTGGCTCAGCCTCAATACACACAATTGCTTTTGGCGCCAAACCATTTTTTGCTAACCTATAGATAATATATGACCCTACTGTAGACCCCTTTCCCCCCGGGAATATTAATATTTTACCTGCTATCGACTTACCTTCTAATACATGTCCTTTTTCAACAATAACTCCTGTATCTGGATTAACTCCACCAAAAAATGAAATTGCTTCTCTACTTACTATTGCTTCCCCCTTAGCAAATCCTCTTGAAATACTTCTACCCTTAAACTCAATCATCTCCTCACCTACAGCATAAAAACCTCCAAAATTAAATGCTATATTTCTACTTCTGCCCCTAATCTGCTAAACGGCTTTATCATAACCAAATCATTACATTTCCAGAAAACTATAGAAATGTTATCTTCAGCTTCTACAATCGGTAGTCTCGTGCCTTCAACAACTTTTCCTATTTCTTCCAAGATTTTTCCATTAGGAATCGATAATCTTGGATAGACCAGTTTTTGGAATTCTATTAAATTTATGTGTTGTGAAGTATGATTAGAAGATTGTTTATTTACTATTTCAACATAAATTGGAGAATCTGATAGCTTTATTTCAGTATAGTTTTCTACTATTTTTTCATCACCATAAATATTCGTAACCTTTAATACTTTCCCCTTTAACTCTTCAGGAAGAGGAGAGTCTCCCCATAAAACATAAATAACATGGTCACCTATCGTAAACTTATATTGCCCAATTATCGTCTTTACTCCTTTGAAAGTTTCCTTATATTCCTGCTTAATAATTTCTACAGAATCAAAGTAGTCTATTTTATTTACTAACGTTTCATAGACCTTTTGTGTACTCTCAGTTTTCCAGAATTCATACCAGTTACCAATATGGAAGATTTTCTCAGCACCATTCGCAAAAGCGAAAACTGTACTTCTAACTAAAAGCTTCTCTGCAGCAACTAAGTCTTTTGGAGGTACAAAGAGATCTCCATATTGAGCTTCTGTTATCCATATTGGCTTATCATCCACACCATAACTCTTTAAAAACTCTTTAAACTTAAAGAGATAAAGATCCTCCCTATCTTCATCAGTATTTATACTATGGACATTTGCAATATCAAAATAGTCTTTTGCTTCACTTATAATCTTACTCCAGAAATCTACGAATTCCTTCTCCATACCAGCCATTCCACCCATCAAAACTTTAGCATCAGGATCAACCTGTTTGATAGTTTGATAACTCACCTTTAAAATCTCTAGATAATCCTCAGGTGATCCACAGAAAAATTTAAGACCGAGTATACTCTTCTGCATACCAGGTTCATTCATTATTTCCCAGTACTTTATAGGATAACGTAGACCTGGCATATCATTTACGCCATCACCATCATATCTCTCAACAAGAACCTTAAGGAAATCAATGTAATCATTCATATTACAAGGTTTACCTGCCTTTACCTTTATCATCCCTCCAGGAACAGGAAATTCAGCAATATAACTATCATCGTGACACTTATCTTGATCCCAATTTGCAAAAGGCAAAATTGTTAATACAAGCACCTTATTATCCTTCTGAAACCTCTTAACTACTAAATCTAAAAAGGAAAAATCATATTTTCCCTTTTCCAGTTCAATATTATTCCACACAATAAAGAACCTTATCCAATTTGCTTTTTCAACTCCACCTATATTTGAAAAACGTGACTTCTGTAGATATGAAAAGCTTAGAGGAGGTTTTCCAGGCTCTAAATCTACTAAAACTAGAAGAAGCTTCTCCCTCTGAAAGAAGTAAACATAAAGGAAACTGCCAATTAATAAAAGTAAAATTAATATTAATACGACTTTCTTACTTGGACGTATGACTCCCCTTCTTTTAACCATCTTAAACCGCCTTTTACTTAATGCGGCCTCCTCCCTATAAATCCTTAATAGAATTTAATTTAATGTACTTTACCTAATAGTAAATTTCGTTAAAATAAAAATTAACCGATAGAATGATTAATGATATAAACTTATAAGGAATAGTTAATAGGCTATTCGATCCATATCCCTTTTAAGGCAGCTTCAATACATTTTTCTAAATTAGCTACTTTAACCATGAAGTTATTTACTCCTCTACAGTAATAGCATGCTTTAGCTGAATTTGTAACTAATGTTTTAAATTTACCCTTTAGAGGAGCTACAACTACGCAGGTATCACATATAACTTTTGCACCTGCACCCCCAATAATCCTGATATAACCAAGTTTTTCAGCTTCCTGTCTAACTCTTCTTGAAGTTGTTATCCATAGTTCTGTCTTAACAGATTTACCTTCTAATAATCTAGCGATTTTTCTAAGCTCTTCAACAGTTGTATGTGGACATCCTATCCATACTAAATCAATACCATCGAAAGATTCGCTAAGATATTCATATGCATCCTTCATATCTATATCATCAATCTCAACTACCTCCCTTGGTACATCAAAATCCCTCCACTCAGCAGTTATACCTGGAATATGAAATATTGGTAATCCAGTATATGTAGCTATAGACGCTGATAGCATTTTCAACTCCTCAATACCAGCATTTTTGATTCCTTCTATCCACGGTACTTCACCGCCAATCTTTTTTGATATTATATACCCTAATGCACCAAAATCACTAGGTTCACGGAGCTTTACCTTTAACTTAACTCTAACTTTAGGCACTCTTTCCTCTTTAACATGCATCCCGTATCTAGGTGTTTTTCCAATTATAGCTGCTGCTAGTGCTGATATCCCACTCTCCCTATTTGTCATAGCACCCAACACCGAATTAGCGTATGCAACTGCTGAGCTTTCACCCCAAGCAATGTGGTCACCCTTACTTGGTGTATTTCCAACTAGATATGGTGTACACGTAAGTGTAGTTTCAACACCCATCCTCCTAAATACATTTACAACCTCCATCTGCTTCCTAGTGAAATCTTCATCTATCCCCATTTCTTGCCATCTACTAGGGTCGACTCCGCCTGGATTTAACGTAGCTTTAACTGAAACTTTAGCTTCTACAGAGAACTCTCTTAAAAAATCTAAACCTGCATCACCAATATTGTTATACGAAACACCAGAGATATGTGCAGACTTTATCGGCATAAGCCTATCAGCATCATAAATCTTGCCTATAGCTAGTAAAATCTCTAAAGCCTTCCTCTTACCCTCACCAAACTCTCCATTCAGAATTCGCTCTTCCTCTTTAGATAAATACATATTATATTATATAATGTAATTATCGGTAATTAAACGTAGTTTACTCAGCTTATTACACTCTAGAATGTAGATTTTTAATAATTTTAGTAGTTATTGTAATAATTGATAGAAGTGCCGACATCTATTACGCTTCCAGAGAGTATTATAAAGAAATTAGAGAAGAAAGGTCTTGATCCAGAATCTTTCATAATTAACGTAATTTTAAAAGAGTTGAAGTTAGATCCTAGAGAGGAGATAAGTATACGGCTTGAAATCGCTGAAAAAAGTTTCGAAAAAGCAAAAATTTACTTGAAGAGGGGAGATGTTGTACAGGCTTCTGAGAAACTTTATAAAACAGTTGAGGAGTGCTTAAAAATTCTCGCTCAAATATATAAGCTTCCATATTATGAGGAGGCAATTAGTGAGGGGAGGTGGTGGACACAGCTATTAGGTAAAACTGCTAGAAGACTTTCTAAGGAACTTAATGAGCCAATGTTAGTTGATGTATGGTCTAGAGCATATGATATTCATGTATGGGGATTTCATGAATCGAAATATACTATTGAAGATATTACAGATGAGGATCTTAAAAATATTGAGTGGTTAATTAAATATACTAAGGAAACTGTGAGAAAAAGGTTATCTAGTAAATCGTAACTTTATCACTATTTATCCCACACTGCTCTTATAAAATCCCCTCTTCTCTCTGGATTATGTATTGTTGCATCTATTCCCCATTTAGCAGTTTTCCTTGTTATTCGATTTGCAGATGGATCTAGGGAAGAACCTATTTGATCTGGATATATGTATATATCTCTATCCGGCTGTACTCTAGTTGCAATCGCCCACTCAACATCATTTGGATCATATATGTTAATATCGTCTTCAACAATCACGACGAGTTTAAGTGATTTGTGTCCCTTAAATGCTGCTTCGATAGCTTTCTTTCCATCTTCCTCACTCTTCTTTCTAATCTGTATTATACAGTGAAGCCATGAACAACCTCCTGGAGTAATATATACTGCTTTACAGTCAACACCGGCTTTCCTAACCTCTCTGAGTACAGTTGGTTCGCGAGACATTCCCATGAGTAATTTATGTTCTGGCCCAGCTGGTAGTATAGCGTGGTAAAAGGCATTTTCCCTGACATAAATCCTCTTTATCTTTACAACAGGCTGTTTCCTAATAATATCATATGTACCAGTTATATCTACAAATGGACCTTCATCGTGTAACTCTCCAGTTAATTCTCCTATCAAAACGATCTCTGCCTTAGTTCCTATAACTCCATCAAAATCTACAAGATTGATCTCTTTAATTGCATTTGCTATGTCAAGTTCAGATACACCAAGCTCAGGAGACATAGCGCTAGCAACTAATACTTCAGGGGTATTTCCTATACATATAGCGAATTCCTTTAGGCCTCTTTCGATATATAAGTGTAGATGTCTAGGTACAACCCTCATTACAAGCTTATCCCTAGAAATCTGCATCATCCTATGGTAAGAAGCGTTTAATCCATACTCCTCATCATAAGCAACAACTATACTAGCGGTAGTATAATACCCACCATCTCCAGGATAATGAAATAACAAGGGGAGATTATTGAGGTCAACATTAATCCTTCTATATTCATCTGGAGGAATAATATTAGGTTTCTTTCTCTTATCAATAGCATTCAAGAGGAAGTCAGCTAGTTCACTAGGTGGAACACCGAAATATCTAGCTAGTAACTCTCTACTACCAACAATATTAGCTAAAACAGGATAATCAGAAATCCTACCATCTCTTAACATAACATTCTCAAATAATATCGGTTTACAATTAGCCTCCTTAATTAACTTAGCAATCTCAAGCTTAACAGACACTTCTCTTTCAACTCTAATAAGCTCACCCTCTAAAAAACCATATTCAGAATGCAACTTAAACATATATTCACCTCAATAAACGCGACATTACCAAAAATTAACATTTTAATCAAACATTAATATTAATTTCCAGAAAAACGCATTTTTCGGAAGCCTAAATTTAGAGATTTCTCTAGATAACGACGAAGCCATCATATTTGAACATAAAATAACTATAATATTGTATCTTTAGACTCCATATCTAGCTTTTCCCTCAACTTTTGAAATAGAAGATACAGCTTTGCTACTCTTTCTATAAACTTCTCTGGAGACTCGATAGACGTTACTACACTACTTAGCTTTAATACTGCATATTTTCTAGGCTGCTTCTCACTCATATTAACTACTAATGTAAACCTCTTTTCATCTGGATAATAATCTAGATAATACTTCCACTTTGAATCTTTCGAGGCCTCAGCCAACTTAACTGTTTTTACCTTCATTTCATTAGCAAGAACTTTCTCATCTATCTTATTGAATTCTTCTTCAATTCGTTTGACTAATCTATCTATCTCCTCATCAGTAACCTCGATATTAAATGTATACTTCATAGCTACACCTCCACGAGTAACTAATATAGCTAAGAAATATAATGATCTACATCTCGATACTTTCTATCAAAGAAATATTCTATGGTATTACTACCTTTAGTTATGGGGCGTCGTAATTGACTCATAACTCTAGCTTTACTATTGGTAGAGATTTTAAGCCCTCTCCTCAATTTAAGAAACTTTACTACATCTACTTTATTTCAGCCGTAGTATTTGGAGTGTTGTGGTGGCTTATTCCCCTAATACTCCTAGCCTTTATATTCCCAGATGTAGTGATAATAGGTATAAGCATAATAATATGCATACCCACCATTATTACACTAATATTCATACTACTTTGGATTTCTAAATACTATGATTCTATCACATATAGATTGACGGAAAATGAGATAATTTGTAAGAGGAGTGTCTAGTTTAAACGTGTTGGTGTAGTTCCGTATAATAGGATTACAAATATAGATGTAGTTCAGGGACCTATTTCTAGAAAACTTAGGATAGCTTCACTTAAGATTCAGACAGCAGGGTATTCCGGATAACCAGGAGCAGAGGCGAGAATCGACGGTATTGAGAACTATGAGGAACTTAAGGAACTTATTATAAAGCTTGTTAAAGGTAAAAGACACGTTGCTATCGAAACATTTGAATCTGAAGAAGATATAAATGCTAAGATTCTAGGTGAATTAATTAGAATTAGGGAACTCTTGGAAAAAATTTTGGAGAAACAGAGAACCTAAGAATTTTATAAACTTGATTTTTCTTTTTTGAAAAAAGATATAGATATTATTGCTGTAATTTTGATATATTAACTTATGATAATTCTTAACGCGAAATTTAGTATTTTTTAACTGTTGTTTTGATGGTTTTTCTCTGTATCTCTGATGAATCGATTAAGTCGAAAGATTATAATACCTTTATGTCAAATTATCTATTTGACATATTTATCTAGATGAGGTGAGCCTATTCTTGAGAGTAGGCTCGCTACTTTTAATTCTTCTTTTAGTTTTCTCCATGATTAGCTATGTACCTATAGCCATACATAGCCAGTCCACTCTCTACACTATTGAGCATGGTATCTATGGAGCTAATTTCTATCCTAGGTTCAGAGCAATTGAAATTGTGGGTGCAGAAGATTACAGCTATTATCCTATTATGGCAACTACAACTAGTGATGTCTATGTTGTAAAGCTTCCTGAGGAGGTAGATGATGTTAAGGTACAGGTTTCAACACTTCATGCACATGGAGTAAAGCATTTAGCATATAGATCATTATGTTCTGTTCCAGACTTTGGTATGCTACAGTATATCCTTACATATTATAACCTTACCCCAGAAGAATATGGAAGAATGGATCTAAATGGAACCTATGTATGGAGAATTCCTAACCGGATAGTTGACTGGACTATACTTTTACATCATGGTAGGGAGAAAACACAAGATTTCGAAGTCAAATTTTTAAAGCTAATTTTCGACTCTGGAATGGATGGAATACAGCTTGACTCCGGATCAGGAGACTACAATAATATGATTGGAGCTTGGAGCTTCGATCCAGAAAGCATGGAGAAATTTAATGAGTTTCTATCATCTAAGTATACTGCTGGAGAACTTCTCGAAAAGTTTGGTATTGAAGATATCAGTAAATTTAACTTTAGAGAATATCTCCTATCTCTTGGCTATAAATGTGATGCAGATCTTGGAGTTGAGGGTCCTCAATATCCAATTGAAGCTAAACGTTTATGGCAAGAATTCATGGAATTCAACCTAAAGAATCTACTTGATCTCTATAGAAAGCTACATGAAGCTGTCGAGGCTTGGAAGAAGGAAACTGGAAGAGAGTTTGTTATTTTAACGAATATTCCTGAAGCTCACCTCCTCAACTTTTGGGGTAGAAGATTTAACTTCATATATGTCCTGCAGTATGTATCTGGCTTAGGATCAGAGTTCAGCTGGGAAGACTTAACATTTCCAAATAGAACTGGAGCTACGGTATTTAAGATACTCCTTTCACTGAATAAGACATTTCTCCCTTGGCTTATGCCTGTAGATCCTTATCCATGGTTTACCGTATGGGCGAGAAGCCCAGATCCCGAGGAGCAGTACCTAGCCTTAGCTGAGACGATAGTATATAATAGCTGGATAGACCTACAATTTATACGTAAGAGCACAAATCCTCAGCGAGGATTAAAATTTGTAGATTTAGTGGTTAGGCATCCATACTTATTTGGTAATCAACCATTTGCTAAGATTGCCTTGGTCTATCCACTTACAACTGTAAGATATGCAGAGCCCCTTCCATATCCATTTAGATATGGATATCCAGATTATGAGGGTATGTTCTACTTATTAGCTGATAGCCATAGATTATTCGATATAGTGGTATTTGGCGATAACTACTTCTATAATCACACTCCATCCTTAGGGGAACTTCAAAAGTACGATGCACTAATACTTTCAAATGCAACTTACTTAACAGATGAACAGGTAGAACTTCTACTAGAATATGTTAGGAATGGTGGCATTCTAATAGGTGTAGGAGAAATAGGGACACATAATGAACGTGGTGAAATAGCATATAGACCAGAGTTTACTTCACTATTTGATGGTACTATAAAGCACTATGGTAATGGTATTGTAGCATCTATAACCGAAAATATTGCTGTAGAATATCTTGTTAAGAGATACTATTATGATCCAGAAGCTAAAGATATACTTAATACATTTAAGCAGCTTATGGATCAAGTAATACCACCATTTATAAACACAAATTTAGCTGGAAGAGCGCACATACAATGCTATATTAACCATGATAGACAAAGCTTTATACTAGACATCTTAAATTACAACTATGATTTTAATGCTGATAAAGTGATATGGCAGGAGAATATTTCTCTATCATTTGATTTACCATCTTTCCTACATGGTAAAGATCTACAAGTGAAGGTCTATACTGAAGAGTGTATTGACGGCACAGAAGTGCCATTTACTATAGAAAATGGTAAGATTTCAATTAGTATTCCGGAGATTCCTATTCTTTGTATTGTTGAAGTGAAGCCTAAGGAGGTAGTCGTTACAGATGAAATTACAAGTCCAACAACAATTAGTGATAGTACAATTACTATATCAAATGATTTAGTAGTACATTCAAACTTAACCTTAATTAATGTTACAGTTAATGTTGATTCAGATAGAGACGTTGGTATTGAGGTCCTTCCTGGTGGAAGCTTAGTAATGGTTAATACTGTTATTCGTAAGGTTGGCTCTAGTGGATATTACCTTAGAGTTCATAAGGGAGCAAAGGTATATATGGAAAACGTTGATATTAGTAGTGCTGGTATTCCTCAGTACCGATATATGGAGGGTATTTTTATAGAAACAAATGATGTGATAATATTGAAAAGTAGCTTCCATGATAGTTATGGATTTGGGCTTCAATTAATGGGTTCTTCAAATGTACTAATAAGTAACTGTAAGTTTTATAGTAATAGGCTTGGACTACAGCTATTCAATTCATCATTAGTTTCTATAGTTAACTGTAACTTCTCTAATAATGGATGTGGACTATTTACACTTGAATCCGAATACGTAACTGTTGATAAATGTACTTTTGCTGATAATTTATGGGTTGGAGCTATATCTAAGAAGGCAGAGTTTTTCTCTATAATGAATTGTAAGGTTTATAATTCTAAGGATGCTGGTATCTATCTACACCGCTCAACTCCAAAAGTATTTAACTGTGAAGTATTTAACTGTGGATTTGGCGTCTATACATACTTTAGTCCTATCGTTAATATAATCAGCAATTCTATACATGACAATGAAAATATTGGGGTAAAGCTCTTCGGAGTAGTATCAATGTTGAATAGTCTCTGGGGAGGAATACATTGCCCAACATTACTCGGTCAAGCAATCGTATCTAACAATTTAATAAGTGGCAATTTAATTGGGATATATGCTGATACAGATTACTTTAGAAATGAGTTTCTAAGAGTTACTAATAACACTATTCAAGATAATCATATCGGCATATATGTTAGCAACTCTGAAGGCATTATAGCTGCAAATAACTTTATAAACAATGATATTCACATAAATGCTACAGATATCGATAAAATATACCTTAACTATACAATTGGAAATTATTGGGATAACTATAGTGGCTCCGGACCGTATGAAGCGTTACCCGGCCTTTACGACTACCTACCACTTAAGAAGCCTGCAGTTACATCTCCTGTAAGTGATTATAAACCTCCGATAATAAAGGTGAAGCATGTAGAGATAGATAAAGCGGCAGATCAAGTTAATGCTAGATTAAAGTTTTATGTTTTAGATGATACTTGGCTTGCTAAAGGTAGATATCCGATACCATCACATTCATATAAAAACTTTATTGGTAAGTCATGGCCAGTTAATTGCCTAGGATATTTCTCATTTGTTCAGCTATGGGGGCCAAAGCTTGGTGGTGAACATCCATTCCTAGGCTTTTGCATGGAAATACTGCCTCCAGAGGTGATGTCACCATACTGTGAAGCTACAATTGACTTTGGATTTAGCATTCCAGCTGAACAGTTTGTAAATGTTACTATGGAGATATATTGCTTCGACGCCTATGGTAATTTCGCTAGAAACGAAACTTTACCTCCAGAAATCGTTATCTGTGAAGTTCCACTATTAAAGGGCAATAAATTATATATCTATGCATTAGTTCAAGATTATAGTGAAGTTTCTAAAGTTATGCTTCTCTATGGTAGCAATATGGAGAAAAAAGTAGATATGAAGTTTGATGAAGATCTAGGTTTATACTATGCTGAGCTAGATGCTCCAAATGCTACTATAAAGTATAAGGTTGTTGCCTATGATATTTATGGAAAGCTTGGAGAGAGTTCTGTAAAGCTATATATTCCTGGAGTTACACCAGTAACCATAATTGTATATCACTATGACTTTGAAATTTTCCCTGAGACAATATCACTTACTGTAGAGGTTAACGAGTTAGCAACTTATACCTTCACAATTACTAACGTAGGTGACGATGAGGATACATACTATATTACTTGTGATAAAGGCGAGGTTTCACCAACTACTATAACACTTGCTCCAGGTGAATCAGCTGAGATAGTATTTAAGTACTATGCATCAGCTACAGGTGTCGATGAATGTACAATAGTAGTTAAGTCTAGTAAAGATCCAAACGTTATTAAAGAAATTAGAATGACGATAACAGTAACAGCTCCAGCTCTACCAACACAGGAAACAACAACACCAGAAAAGACGACTGAAGCTCCTCCAGAGGAGGTTACTCCATCACCAACCCCACCAACTACTTCACCAGCGCCACCAGAGGAGAAACCAAAGTTAGATATATACATGATAATAGTCGTTGCTATAGTAATCATATGTATGCTTACACTAGTTATAAAGAAAGTACAGAAGTAGAAATTCCCTCTCCTCTTATTATTCTACTTTTTTACTATCCCAGTTCTAAAGTAGAGACTAAAGTATCATATATTAACTAAGTAAAATAATTTAGACATTCATTTTTAGCGATCTTTAAAATAATATCCAAGTTCTTACATAAAGAGTATTTTTTATTTAGTATTTAATTAGTGGACTTAGTATTAATGTTAAAACTGTTACTACTATTATTGGTGTTGACATTACAATAATTAGTGGAGATAGATTTAAGTTTATAATTTTAATACTCCTTGGTAGTATATCATAGAGGTAACCCGCTAGAGCTGAACCTAATACGTTACCAGCATTAGCTAATGCATTAATTAACCCTATTATTATGCCTCCGGAAGTTGGATGTGAAACTCCAATCTTTCTAGCTATTGGAACTATACTTGCAGCACCCGTATATACCAGTGCTAGTGATAATATTGATATCCATCCAACCTCTATACTTAAAATTAATGCGCCAAAAACACAAGATAACAGTGCTATTTTTAATGCATACCTACCTGTATATTTATCTGAAATCCAGCTAATTGGATAGCTAAGTAATAGACCAAATAGAGAAGCTAATGCTATAAAACTAGCGACAAGGCTCTTTTCAAGCCTTAAATACTCATTCATATAGATATATATTAAATCTCCTCGAGTGACTGAATTGAAAAATCCGACTCCAAGCACGATAATAAGTAATGAAAATATTTCAATTTTTGATATTATACTACTATAACTTTGTCTAGGTAACTCAGTGGTAACTAATTTAACCTCTTCCTTAGATTCTAGCGTTACTAAAGTTTTAATCTTACACTTAATAATTAGTGTCAAGAATGATGAAATTAAGAACGCTATTGTAGAGATTAAGAGTATATACCTTAGGGGTTCTTTAGATATTACTGCATAAAGCATATTTCCACCCATTACACCTAGTGACCCAGCTATAAAATATGCAGAGTAAACTCTACCTCTAATTGAGTATTTAACAGATAATCCTAGTATTGTCTGTATAGGAACCCATGCTAATCCATTAAGGATACCCTGAATAAATCGGATAAATAATATTTGACTTAAGTTTATAGCGTAGCTATACGTATATACTGCAAATGCATTTAAGAAGAAGGATATTATAGGTAGATATAGCGTTTTCTGCTTATACTTATCTGATAATCTACCAGAGATTACTGCTGATAAAGCTCTCGCGATAAAAAATATAGATGTTAAGAGTCCTATTCCGAAAGCCGACGCTTCCAATACATTACGTGTATAAAAAGCTACCGCTGGCATACTTAACCTAAATGCAAATGACCCTGTAAAGGCAATTATTATGAATAGAAATACTTCCAGCAGGTTGATTCACCAAAAAATTAGTTTATTACATTTTAAAAGGTAATTATATTGATATATAACTGCTGAAAACGATACATTTACACATACGTTAATTTATTAACACAAAAACTTTTCTCACTGAGGACATTTAGTATTCAAATTAATTAAAGCTCTAGTGAGATGTTAAGTGAGCTGGTTGCCTTTATCGCTTCTCTCTTTGCATCTTCAACAATCTTTTTAACTTCTAAAGCTTTCTCCTCTCCCTCTATAGTAGTCTCACCATCGTCATATGCCTCAAGAATCGGCTTTATAGCATCAGTTAACTCAATCTCCTTTTTTACGAAGTTTATAGCTAGTGAAATTGTCTTTTCATCATCTGCCTTCTCTAGAATCCTTTTTACAACAATAAGGCTTCTTATATTTTTCACAATAACATCCAACTCAGCCATATAGAGTATTTTTTCACAATCATCAAGCTTAATCATAGAAGATAAAATCTTATTATACTTTCTCATTAAATCTTCAATTTTCTTATCGAAATCTATACCTAACACACTATTTTCGTGCGACATATTATCCCTCAAACTACTCAAGATACCCCTATATCTTAATTATCTTCATATCTACATTCTTATAAATTTTATTGTATTAAACCAGTAATTAGATTTTTATGTCTCCCCACCATATTATACTGCATAAATTTATTTAATCAAACTGTACTTTAGTGTATCCATAGGAAGTACCATAAGGATAAATTAATAAAGACATACAATTTTGAACTAAGATTATTATAGTATGAAAATTCTACTATTTTCATGTATGCTTATCGCATTTGATATGGATGGTACTTTAGTCGAAGGAAACAGCTGGGCTAGAATCAATAAACATTTTGGAGTTGAAGAAAAAGCGTTAAAATACATGAATGATTATTTGCGTGGAGTTATAAGCTACCGTGAGTTTATGAATAATGTTATTAGATTGTGGGGTAATAATGTACATATAAAGGATATAGAGCGTATACTTGAACGTTATAAGTTAATGCCTGGTGCTGAAGAGGTTATCTCAAGTCTTCGAAGCCATGGTTTTACTGTAGCAATTATTACAGTTGGCCTCGATATTTTAGCTAATAAAATTGCTGATAAACTTGGTATTTCTCATGTTATTGCTAATGGAGTAGAAACTGATGAAAATGGCTATTTAACTGGAAATGGTATTTGTAGAGTTGAACTAGGACATAAAGATAAAGCTCTAATTAAGTTAGCTGAGAAGCTCGATATACCCTTAAGCAAGACTATTGCTGTTGGCGACTCAAAATATGATAAGTCTATGCTTGAAGTTTCTGGATTTGGCATAGCATACAATGCTGAACCAGAATTAGCCGAAATTGCTGACGCGTGCATAAATGATCTTAGAGAAATACTCAACTATATTAAGAAAATTTAGCTAGAGCACTGAAAAGACCTCATCTTATTCTCTTATGTAGATAAATATTATTTATGAGATGTCAAGTCTATGGGAAAATTTAACGATTATTATTACCAGTGATGTTTTAGAATATAGAAGGAAAATTCGGGAGCTTATAAGTAAGGATGATCATGTTTTGGAGATTGGTTGTGCTTCTGGAAAAACAACTAAGATTTTAGCTGAGATTTGTGCTAAGGTTTATGCTATAGATAAAAGTTTACCGGAAGTAAATAGAGCTAAGAATATTTTATCAAAATATGAAAATGCATTTGTTGAGTGTTTAGATGCTTTCGATATAAAGAGTATCTTAAGTAGGGTTCGAGAAAATTTAGGAGGAAAAGTTGATGTAATACTAATTGATATTGGTGGGTTAGAGGATCCAGGAAAAGTTATAAGCTTACTCTGGAGATACCTTCATATATTTAAACCAAGGCTCATAATAGTTAAAAACGCGCTACTAAAGAGAATAGCTAAAGCAATAAAAATATAGTATGAATTCTAGATCGTAACCAGAAGAATTTGCACTAGGTTATTTACCTCCTAAAAAGTATGCTAGGAATATAGCTATAGCTAGTAGTAATATAGAGATGCCTATTATATATTTATTAGCTGCTTGTAAGTCATCACTTTTATTAGAATTTCCATTATTAGTCTGATTATTTTCTCCGTTTCCAATGTTAATTATGAATTTCTTCATTAGTTGTCCATTAACATATACGTTGAGAGTGTACTCTCCTGGGGTTAATACCAACTTGTAAGTATTCTTCTTTTCTGTAATAACTTGTGCTGAAGGACCGGTCCACATATAGACATCTGTGTATATATTTATGACTTTATCCTTTATGATGCATGCTCCCCAGTCAACTTTGTATCCAGCATGATTAAAGGTCATGATGACTGTTGTGAGTGTAGTATTATCTTCTTTATCTAGCTTAATGTTTATATCCATAGGTTTCGCTGGTATCCACTTCTCCGCCTCACGTCCATAAATCTCGATCAATAAATCTCTATCTAGACCTCTAAATGGATCACTTTGTTCCACGATCTCTATTTCATCATGATCTCCTTTAATTATATATTTAAATGATGTTTTACCTGGATACTGGTTGGGCGGTGGAGTTAATGTGATTTTAGCTTCATATGAATTTAGATTTCTAAAGATTATTTTTACTTCTGCTGTACACTGCTTAGCATAGTAATCAAAGAATCTTCCGGTAGCCATAGCATATAATATCTTATAAACTCCCTTTTCCGAACTGATTATGTATTCATATCTCGCTGAGACAGTAAATTTATCTGGTACATTTTTGATATGCCATTTTAGGAGGGGATAATCACCTAAGACAGTAGTATAACTTTTATTCTTACCGTCAACTACAATACTCCATACAATATCCCACTCTATAGGTTTACCATCAATAAATACCGATATATTTCCATCAAGAGCTTCAGGTGGAATAGGAAAATACATCATAATGTCCTTATATCCATAATTTTTAAATGGATAATGGCCAAACACTGTAACATCTAGCTTATTATGAACCTTTGAAATCTCAATAGTGATATACTCATGTTCAAGTATAATTGTCGGTAGAGGAATCGGGTTTGAATCGGCAGTTACTACGAAGCTACACCCTATCAGTACAGAAATTATTATCGTAACTATCGGTACAAACCGCTTATACCTAATAATATTCATTATCTTTTTCCACCAACTAGGAGGATACTTAATTAGATTTAAAAAGCCATATTTCTAGAATAACTATATTCCTGGAAAAACGCTGAAATCAGAAAAAATCATATTATTTCATGAAGATTCACCTTTTTTAGCATGCTGAGAAATGGACCTGAATATTGGAGGTTAAAAAGAGTATTTATGTATAGACCATCTAGCGAGTTATCTTTGGTTAATAAGTCTAACTATAGGGATTATTTATTTCGTGCTGTTGTTGATCCGGAGGCTTTTCAGAGACAATATGATGCTTATCTTGATATATTCAGGGAGCATAGTGTTGAAGTTCTTTTACTTAATGATGTGTTGGAACAGATAAATTGGAAACCTAGCTTTTTCCCGCCAAATCTTGTATTTATGAGAGATGTTTTTGCAGTTTTAGAGAGTACTATAGTATTGTCTAATATGCGTTATGAAATTCGTCGGTATGAGCCGTATATCGTAAAGAAAAGCTTTGAGAAGCTGGGTTGGAACATTACATATATATTTGAGGCTACAGAGTACTTTGAGGGCGGCGATCTTCTTTACTTAAATGAAAATACGATTTTACTCGGATACGGCCCTAGAACTTCTTTCCAAGCTGCCTATAAATTAGGCAAACAAATAAATGATAACTTTCGTAAGAATGCTATCTTGATACCATTACCACCGTATAGAGTACACTTAGATGGTACAATGATGATATTGGATAATGATTTAATTGTTGCACATAAGCGGTCATTAATGTATTATCCATCGCTAATAATGTATTCTGATGGAGACTACGATGTCATCAATTTTTATGATTATCTAGGAGAAAACAACTATGCAATAATAGATGTACCCGATAATGAGCTAAGTACATTTGGCCCTAGTTTTGTTGTAATTAGAAAGGGGTTGGTAATTTCATACGCATGGAATGATAAAACAATTAAGGAGTTAGTAGATATGGGTATAGAAGTTATAACGTTTAATGGATATGAATTTATGAAGGCTGGTGGAGGATTACACTGCCTATTTAATACACTTCTCAGAACTAGGTAGGATTTTTGGACTAATTATACACCATTACATTAGATCTAAAGAATTTTGTGGACACTGCAATTCAGTCTACTTCGCTAGTTGGCAAATACTCTTCGACGCTTATATCTGTTATCTTATCATTACTTATAGTTAGCCTTAGAAGTGCTCTTATTACGATGTTTTTTCGTGTATTAAAAGTAGTTCCACATATACCACACTCTATATCAGATTCAAGCTCAACAACATACCAAGAAGCATCAACATACATCTTCCCACAATTGGGACATCTAATTATTGAGATATCAAGCCAAACATCCACCATATAAATAGAAATATCTTTAATGATTATTATGCTGTAAGATTAGCCTTCTCCATCATGGCTATATATTACCGATAATCCTCTAAGAAAATTATGTTGAAATTTCTTTCTAGCTCTTCTATTTTGTTTCGCATTTCTTTTTCTCGTTTTTTGAATATTGCTTTACAGTTATAGATTTTTGATGTTGCTAACACATAGCAGTCTGTTAACGCTAGTCTATATTTCAGTTTTATTTTTCCAGTCTCTATTACAAGAGTTAAGTCTTCACCTGCAATATTTGTGGTTGGTAGTCTATAGAGCCATTCTACTAGTTTCTTTGCTTTTAAATCTGGGCTTTCCAAGCCTAGTTTTTCATATATTCTTGATGCAACATAATATGTTTCTGCCAGAATTACATGTGGTATTAATGCTTTTAATTTACCTTTTAGGATTACTGTAAATAATGCTTTTGCAAACTGGTGGTAATCACCTAATTCATCTATGTATTCGATAATTACACTTGTATCTAAACAGATTTTAGTCAATTTCGACACCTAAATCTTTTAGAAACTGAAGTATTTTATCGCTAGTTGATTTTGTTTCAGCTAAAATCTCTTCTGTAATTTTTGATCCAGCTTTTATAAAGATTTCTTTTGGAGGTTCCTCTATAGGCTCTAATATAACCTTTTTCCCCTCTACACTTACCTTTAATACGGTTCCGACTGTTAACCCTAGTTTATCTCTAATAGACTTTGGTATAACTACCTGCCCTTTTTTAGAAATAATGGTAGTAGTCATATCAATAATGGAGTAAGAAAACAGTCATACTTAAATCTTACCATTAAGACCTATATAGTAGGTAAACATACTTAATGCCATTTTTAATGTTTAGGAGAAACTTTAATTTTTAAACTATATATATTCTCTTTATGTTTATATTTAATTAATTTATTATAATAGTTATTAGAAGTATTTACTATATTAGTTATACCAATTTTTTAAGTTTTCTTATTATTGGGGTGTAGTTTAGTTTATGGCGAGTAAAGGTTTAGTTGTTATTGCAATTATTATTGTCGCTATTGTTGCTTTCAGTGCTGGTTTCTACGCTCATCCTCTTCTCGCCCCTGCTCCAGAGGAAAAGGTTGAAAAGACTACGTGGGATATAATTAAGGAGAGAGGGTATATTGTTGTAGCTACATCACCAGATTGGCCACCGTTCCAATTTATAGATCCAAAGACTAACCAGCTTGTTGGGTATGAAGTTGATTTGATGGAAGCTATTGCTAAGAAGCTTGGTATTGAAGTTAGATGGAAAACTATGGATTTCGATGCTATTATAGCTGCTGTTAAGAATAAAGAGGTTGATTTAGGTGTTAGTGGATTTAGCGTTACTCCAGAGAGGTTAGAAGAGGTATTATTTACTATGCCACATATTGTTACTGAGGTTCAGCTTATAATGACTAAGGAGAGAGCTCAGGAGTTAGGTATAACTACGCTTTCATCCCTAGAAGATATTGCTAAATATGGAATTGTAGTTGGTACTGGAAGTGGTACTACGCAGGAGGCTGAGCTTTTAGACTTAGTTAAAGCTGGAAAGATAGATTCTTCGCAGGTAAAGTCTTATACAGACTTTGGGGTTGCATTAGAGGATATGAAAGCTGGAAATATTGATGCTGTATATGCTGAAACACCAATAACTACATGGTGGATATCAACTGAAAAAGTACCACTAGTAGTTGTATATAGCAGATCTTACTGGCCAGTAGCTTTCGTAGCACATAAAGACTCTACAGTACTAGTTCAGAAGATCAATGCTGCACTTGCAGAGTTATTTGCATCTGGAGAAATTGATCAAATTAGGGCTAAGTGGAATATAACAAAAACAGGGCTATAGAAAAAGTTAGGTGGTAAATAAATATGATTACAACCAATGACATCCTTTTTCTACTCCAAGGTGTCCCTACAACCCTCTTAATCTCCATTTTTTCATTCATCCTCGGTTTTATAATTGGAATACCAATCTCTCTCTGTAGATCCTTCAAAATACCTATTGCATCACAATTTGCAGATGCATATGAGAAGATCTTTCGTGGAATACCCATCCTAGTTTTTATGCTATTCTTCCACTTTGGATTAGGAGGAATAATACCAATATTCAAAGATCCATTTATGACTTCAGTTATTGCCCTAGGTATGCGTAGTGGAGCATACCAATCACAGATATTTCGCGGAGCAATAAATAGCGTTGGTAGACAACAAATGATGGCAGCTATTTCACTTGGAATGAAAAAACTTCAAGCATTAAGATATGTTATTTTACCACAGGCATTTATAGTTGCATTACCAGGTTTAGGTAGTGAAATAGCTCTTTTAATTAAAGACTCAGCATACTCATTTGTACTTGGAGTTTTAGATCTAGCTAAATATGCAGATATCCTTAGGAGAGGTACTAGATCCTTTATATTCCCATATCTAGCTGCAGCAATAATATATGTTATACTAACATTTCCATTCGCTAACTACCTTGATAAACTAGGATCAAGATTAAAAACTAAATATGGTTTGAGGTGAGAATGTGGGAATTGAGGATTCCATTCTTGCATGTAGAGATTTATGGAAGAGATATAGGGATTTAGAGGTTTTAAGGGGTATAGATTTTGAGATTAAAAAAGGTGAGATTAAGGTTATAATCGGGCCTAGTGGCTCTGGAAAATCAACATTTTTACGTTTACTTGGCTTACTTGAAGAACCGACTAAAGGAAAGATCTATTTTGAGGGTCGAGATGTATATGCTGAAAACCTTGATCTAAATAAAATTAGGGCTAAAATTGGATTTGTATTTCAAGAGCCAAGTCTATTTAGACATTTAACTGCTCTTGGAAATGTAATGCTTGGATTAAGGTATGTTCTTGGTATGAAGGAGGAGGAAGCTAGGAAACGTGCTATGGAGACGCTGAGGCTTGTACATCTAGAGGAGTGGGCAGATCATTATCCAGCGCAATTATCTGGTGGACAACAGCAGAGGGTTGGTATAGCTAGAGCGTTAGCCATGAATCCAGATATAATATTATTTGATGAACCGACAGCTTCACTAGATATAGAGCTTACATGGGAAGTTATAGATGTAATGAAGGAATTAGCTGAGAAGGGAATAACTATGCTTGTAGTTACACATGAAATAGCATTCGCAAAGGAAGTTGCAGATGAAATATTATTTATGGATAAGGGGAAGATCTTAGAGAGTGGGCCACCAGAGCAGTTACTGAAGAATCCAAAGACACCTAGAGCAAGAGAATTCTTAAGTAGATTGTTAGGTGGAGAGTAGATGGAGTTCCTATTGTATTATTTGCCATTTATAGTAGAGGGATTTATAACGACGCTTATGATGACATTTATAGGCTTAGCTGGCGGATTTATCCTAGGTATATTATCAGCACTTGGAGATGTATATGGAGGAAAAACATTAAAAGCAATAATAAATGTTTATGTAGAGTTCTTTAGAGGAAGCCCACTAATCATACAGCTATTATTCTTCTACTTTACGGTACCAGCAGTAACAGGATTTAAATGGGATGCATTTACAGCAGGAGCAATAACACTAATGCTGAATAGTGGTGCATATCAAAAAGGATATTTTAAAGGAGCAATAGAAGCAGTATTTAAAGACCAGTTAATAGCTGCTAAATCACTAGGAATGACATTTAGACAAACACTACTCCACGTAATATTACCACAAGTATTTAGGATAGTAATACCAGCATGGACAAACGAATACGTCTCACTAGGCTTAAGTACATCAGCATTAATAGTCATTGGAGTTAGAGAATTAACAAATGTATCTAAAACAATTGCTGCTCAAACATTTAAACCACTAGAAGTGTACCTAATAGCTGGATTAATCTACTTCGCATGGATCTACATATCACTAAAAGTAATAGACTATATATATGACAAGGTAAAAATACCAGGGCTAGAGGTAAGTCTAACATAAATTTTTGGTTACTTCTATTTTTGATATAAAAACTTCGCTGATAAGTCTATATAGTATAACTCTAAATATCATTAACCGACCTAATATACAACTTCACAGAATTATATAGGTTTTGGTTTGAGGGGGCTCTGCAGTTCCGACGGTACATCATGTTTCAGCCTGAGCTGGGTTCTTCATCGCCAAAAAAGTAAAATACTTTAAACACAAATAAACCTTTAATCAGCTAATATAGTTAATTATTATTGTGGATGAAGAGGAGCTCGTATTAACTGAAATACTACATTAATGATGAATCCAGGCAGGAACTGACATACTAATCTCTGATTATATTTTGCCTATAACATATATCATAGTCTACTTAGATTAGGTAAATAATAAAGGTATCAGACTTATACTTTATTTTATGTGGTGATAGCAATTGCCTAGAGACAATGAACATCCAAACTGTGTTTTCTGCAGAGAACATCCTTGTTACTATGGTTTATTTGATAAATTACCACGTTTTTGTCCAATGCGTCACTTTAGTGAGTTAATTCGTGAAGCTAAGGAAATTTATGAGAAGAATAAGGAGGTTAGGGATCAATGCATTTCTGCGGCTATTGTTGAAGCTAGTGGTTATATGAAGTGGCCTAGATTAAAAGAGATTCTAGAGTATGCTAAGAGACTTGGAATTAGGAAAATTGGAATTGCTTTCTGTATAGGATTAGCTAAAGAAGCATATTATGTTTATCAAGTATTTAAAAATAATAATTTTGAGGTATACTCTGTATGCTGCAAGGTTGGCGGGATAAATAAGCTTGAGATAGGCATTCCAAAAGACTACTTACTAGAGCCTGAATTTGAAGCTATATGTAATCCAGTAGGCCAAGCACTAATTCTAAATAAGCTAAGTACAGAGTTAAATATCGCTGTTGGACTATGTGTTGGACACGACTCAATATTTTATAGATACTCAAAAGCTCCAGTAGTCACCCTAATCGCTAAGGATAGAGTTACAGGCCATAATCCAG
>Ga0190366_1000024_pt1 | contig 27761 bp, 30 predicted proteins | sample 487218910_MG_FD_169990 | JGI IMG/M metagenome (GOLD analysis project Ga0190366, IMG submission 169990) | Hydrothermal vent microbial mat bacterial communities from Southern Trench, Guaymas Basin, Mexico - 4872-18-9-10_MG | ecosystem: Environmental > Aquatic > Marine > Hydrothermal vents >...
ACTATGGAAACCGTATGGTTCATCTGATTTACCTAATTTAAAGCTTTTATATGATCCACGTGAATCATATAGAGTGGGTGGTTTAGGTGTCGGCCAGCCTGACTCCAGAGGATGTCATAAGCTGGATAAACAGTCAAAACGACGTTAGCGTATTAAACAGGATTATAAAGGCGGCAACGGAGCAGAGGGAGAGGATCCGCAGAGGGGAGGCTTCGTGGAATGCTCAGGCATTTGACGAGCTGTGGAGGGGTCTTTCCGACGATCAGAAGCGGTTTATAAGGGAGGTTTACAATAACGGCGGGAGGATCACTAGGAACGATTTAATGCAGAGGACTGGCTGGACTCGTGGTAAGGTCACTGGGCTCTTAGCTGGCATAAACACCCGAGCGAGGAACATGAGGTATAAGGACGTAATTACTAGGCGGGATGTCAGGAGGAACGGAGACTGGGACATAGAGTACGAGCTGGACAGCAGCATCCTGAACCTGGTTAGGAGCGGCCAGATAAGCCTGACTTAATGAAGGGTTTGGGGTGAGAGGTTGAAGGATGATTATTACCTCGGCTTCCGCGACGCCGTGCTCATCATCAAGAAGTGCCTGTCTGAGTCGAAAGACCTAAACGACCTCCGCAGGAAGCTGAGCGCCATCGAGGAAGGCATCGAAAAAAAGACAGGTTCTACAAGCTGCTGGCGTCACTGGGCATCCCGCTCGAAGCGGTTGAAGAGTCACAATCCTAATATCACATCTCCCTCCCTTTACATTTTTTATTTTTGTTTCTGAGATTGAGATTATAACTTAGCACTAACTTACAGCTCTTTAATGACTTTCTCTGCCGCTTTAGCTAAGGCGTCACCCAACAGCCTTTCACTCTCAAGAGATGCATTACTGGTAAAGCCAGCATCCAAATAAAAATAATGCGCTCCGAGAACCAGCGAGTTGCTTTAAGGCGAGCTTAAGAAATATATTGCTTAAATAGTTTCTTTAATTCTTTCAGCTTCTGCCTTGGGCACTCTTTCAGTTTCACCTTCGAAGGATCCTCACTTTCATTTTCTAAAATGAAAAATTTGGGCTTTGAGACTCCTCCAGCATACCGAATTCTTATCATTAAGTAGTAGGTTCCTTTCTCAAGCCTCCATTTTTCCCTCTCATCCGCTCTAGCATGGTAAAGTTGCGGATCATGGATCCAGCAGCAAGATTCCCCCTTATTTTTAAGAATCACGTCAAGCTGCAATCCCTCTTTACCACCATCCATCTGCCCTGGATAGATATTTATCCTTCTCTCAGCTGGAGGATTAAGCGGAAAGTATGTTATGTAAAATTGATCATTTTTTGCAGCTGCTACTGCTGTGGTTAGCCTTGCCCATTTAGTTGAAAATGGCGAACCCTCTTTTAACCTACGTGTTTTAGCATCCATTATATATACTTCTGATTCAGCATCAATTGCCGCATTTTTATTTATCCGCTTACCTTGCTTATTGACAACCCTTACGTGAAGAAAGTGCTGTTTAAATTGCGGATTATATTCATCTTGATCTTCGAGAATATCGATGTCGGGACGCTTCCACCGCTCTATAAGGTAGTGGAATAACAATGCAGAAAATAGCGAGAGAAGAAAAGGTGGTGCATATTGTAATATAATGGACATAAGGAGTGAGGCAATTGCTGAAAGATCATACATAAAATTTCACCTTTCAAGTATTATTCTTCCGTCTCTGAGCTCCCTGACGATCCTCCATCCTCTTTCGAGGTGGTGTATCAGCTCTTCATCTGACCTCACTATTTTTATCCTCCTTGCTCCGCCGTTTGTCATGTAGTCCTCCTTTGCTCCCTGAATCAGCCCCCTTATCTCCTCCACCGCCTCCTCTATCGTTATCGGCCTAGAGAGAATCTCCTCGATCTTCTTAATCTTGTCGTCTGGAAGACCTAATAGTTTGGCCGTTAGGAGTAGCTGCCTCTTCCTCTCCTCCTCGGAGGCCGTGTCCTTCAGGATCATTAGCCTGTGCATGGCCTTCTTGTAAGCCGTTATAAGCTCTTGGTCTGGGGGCTTGAAGTATGATCCGTCGAGGTACTCGGTCTTCAGGTGCCCCATCAGCCTCTCTATCTGGCTTTTTGTCAGGTATCCCTCAAGCATAGTCCTAAAGTACTTCCTCAATACGTGGACGTGGAGCTGGTAGAACCCTCCCTTCCTGCTCTTAACGTTGAGCCCTACTTTCTTCAGCAGTCTAGACCATGCCAGCTGGAACGCCTTATAGGTCATGGGTTTAGAGGGATCCTTCCATGATGGGAACAGCCACGAGTCAGGGCTTAAATCCCCTCTTGTGCTTAGGTACTGCTTTAGGATCTGCTTTGCCTCTGGAGTTATCAGTGCGTAGTATCCGACCCTGTTTTTGGAGAGCTCTGGCCTAACCCTTATTATCCCTATCTTTGGATCGCTGTCCAGATCTAAATCCCCGACCTTCAAGTTTAAAATGTTTCCAATTCTCATCCCGCTTGAGACGGCTATCTCAATTATAGCCTTCATCCTCAAGTTCGCCCTAGCCAAGAGCATCTTAAGCTCATCCCTAGTCGGGATCCTGTCCTCAACGATCTCCCTGCCTTTGGGCAGCGGAATTTTATTGTTGATCTCCTCCCAGTTGACCTTAACCCCGTTTACAGATAGCCACCTCTTAACCCCATTATTATACCTTATCAGGGATTTCGGCGCCTTCTTATCGGCTAGAAGCTTCATCCTCCAGCTCACGATGGCATCCTCAACGCTCACCCTACCGCTCTTAATATCTTGTAGTAGGCTCTCAGGGTCATCATAGCCTAGGAACTTGGCGAAGTAGTATACTGGCTCGACATAGCTCTTTAAAAGGGAGACCATGCTCAAGTACTCGTAGCCGCCGTTCTTAGCTGCGAGGTAAACTTCAATTCTCTTTATACTCGGATATTTAAGCCAATTCTTCACAAAAATAATTATAAAAAGGAAAAAATATAAGTCTGGTCTTCACTTTTTGTGGTTCAGCGTCGCTCCACTTCTTCATGGCCATATAGGCTCTGACAGCCACCGCCTCATCACAACCAATATTAATCTAATATCCTCCTCATATTTATCTTTCCTTAATCCTTTAACCTACCAGCTTATGTCAAGTCCGTTGTAATTGATAGTTTATCTTAAGAAAATTTATTTTATTATTGTCTGCTTATTTATGTTTCGTAGAGGATTAACTGTATATTGATATCTCAACTACATAGAGGTACTAAGGGGTATGAATAGAAACTTGGTAATTGGTACGTTGATATTTACAGTTGGTATAGTTGGTGCATTAACATCTTTTATAATTATAAATTCACATTTCCTAACTGCTGCTTTCCTTTCATGGACGGTTGTTGGTATCGTTTATATTGCAATTCTGAGTAAAGGAGTTAGGGGTGGTTTAAACCCTCTACTAGCGTTGAAAGCTTATGAAGAGACAGTTGCTCATCTTCTTGAGGAGTTTAGTCTCCATGATGTTCTCCCATATTTTGTTCCATCTAAATATGCTGAGGAGCCTATAATGATTATCTCATCGAGTGGTGAATTTAAGTTTTCACCAATACCTAAGAGATTAATCATATATGGAAAGGATGATTATGCATTAAAGATAAAAACTTTAGGTACAGTAATTGCGAGTAGCATCGGTGGGTTATCTGGGGGTGGCGTAAATGCAGCGGAGAATTCCTTGAAACTAATACTTATCAATGATATGAACATTGCTAGTAATTTAGCTATATCTGAATCTCCAACTGGCGATATAATTACTGTTAAACTTTCGTCACCACTATTAAGGCATAGTGAATTATCGATAATTGCTGCTAATATGTATATACAGATAATAGGTACGATACTCGCTGAAACTACACAAAAAGTTATCAAGTTACATGAGTATGAGGTTAAGCGTAAAGAATTAATATCTAAATTTGTGGTTATTGGTGAGTAGATGAGTTGGGAAGAACATAAAATCGATATTAGAAGTAGATATATGCTAATTTATGTTACAATGACAGCAATTACGACAACCATCCTTATACTACTAAATGAACTTAGGGTTGACGTATATCTATCATTATACATACTTGAGTATTATATTCTGAGAGCTATAATCTCACCAGCATCCGCTGAAACAAGTCTATCGTATCTCAAGATAATTGATTACATCTTCCTAATAATATTCATATTAATCGTTGCTTATCGTGTTATAGAAATTTTATTTCCAGAATACTTATGGTGGTTAAGTTGGTAAAGCCAGCTTCAGTAGGAATATTGCTATTACTATTCATATCAATATTATCTCCATATACCTCCATATATGGGGATATATCTCCTCATGAAAGACCAGATACAGCAAGTACCGAGTTGGATCCAGCAAGTCTATTATCATTTTATGTACTTCTTCTCCGTGCAACCTTAGGAATTGAAAACCTTAACTTAACATCATTACTCCCCTTATTTAAATATATTGGATTACCAAATGAAATCATATATATAGTAAATAGGTTAAATAGCCTAATCCTCAAAGTATACAACGATATTAATCAAACGGAAACTTTACTAAAAAGAGCAGAATTGCTAATTAAGTTCGAAGTATATGATGAAGCATATGAAACTTTAGATGAGGCTAGATTTTATCTTTATAGTGCGAATAAAACCTTATCTGAAGTTGAATTAGCAATTAATGAACTTAAGAGTCGATTAGGGAAATATATAGTAAATCCTAATGATCCAAGATTAATAAAGGCATCAGAGGAGATAAGAGATTTGATTAATAAGCTTCACGATTTAATTAATGAATTATTCAGTAGGTTATATAAGTTATCCTATGAAACTGAGAGTGGTATAAGTGAGCAAGCACCTTGGTTATTAACTACATTTATTTCAATACATACTAACATTACTAAGGTTAAAGTAGGTCATGATATTGAGGTTTATGGCAAACTATATTGTGCTAAGAATCCTCTCTCACATCGAAAGGTAGATATAATCTCACCATTTGCAAATCTGTCTGTAATTACTGACGAGGATGGATATTACATAGCTACCATACATGTATCTAACTATTATCAACCAAAAGCAACGATAGATGTGTTCTATAAACCTACTGGTGAAGATAGAAACCACTTCAGATCTACACATAATAAGACTACCATAAACATCCTCTATATAAAAACCAGATTAATCGTCGACGCACCAAGATTCATCTATCCAGGGCTTCCAGCATATATATCAGTCTTAATTTTTCCATGGTTTTCCAATATTTCAAGGAAGGTAGCAATATACTTTGACAATGAGACACTATTTATTGGATATGTAAACTCAAGTAGATCAAGCTTTAAACTATTCATAAACGATACAACTGTGATTGGTCCTCATGTACTTAAGGTATATGTATACCCACATGGGGAGTATTCAGATGCTATGTATACATCAATATTAACAGTCACATACAAGGGTATCATATTTACAGTTGATGTAAACAATAGTTTTGTTGTTTATCCATTTGGTAAAGTTAATTTACATGGATATGCTATGGATGTTGATGGAAATCTACTTGTAAATGAGACTATCGAGGTTAAAATTTTAGATCGCGTGTATTTATTGCGTACTGATTTAAATGGTAGATTTAGTATATCGGTAGACGCTCCATTTGTATTTGGAGACTGCTATATAACAGTTACCTTTAAGCCTGTAGAGAAATGGTACCCAGTAGTTTCAAAACAGGTTAAAATCATTGTCATAAATACTATATCATCTATTATCGTCATAGTGTTCCTCATAGGTGCTTTTTTCTTCTTTAGAAGATATCCGATTAAGCTTCCTAAAGTACCAATACCAGCACAAAAGCCAAAGCCATACGTCACTTATAAACCGAAGTATGTAGCTACAACTAGTAAAGTAGACGCAGTTAAAAGTTTCATTGATAAATGGGTTATCTTTAAAGGTATTGGTAAGATTATCCCAATTTATAAAGCTGTTATTAAGAAAATATCTGGCATAGTTGGTCTCCCACAACCCTCAGACACCATTAGAGAGTATTATAAACGTGTTGAGCCACATATTAAACCTGTAAAGGACGAATTCTGGAAGCTAACATTATATACAGAATATGAATTATATTCGGGTAAATCAGTTAAAGAGTCTATGGTTAAGGAGGCTATAAAGCTTAAGGAGGCGATTCTACGTGTCTTTAGAAGATAAGTCTTCAACATCTAAATTCATGGTCATCATAGGTATGATAACAGCTGTGTTACTAATTCTCTATGTCCCACCAACAATTGATTTTAGCATAGTAAATCCATTCTGGAATGGATATACGGTAATATCTGATAGGCTTAATGCAACGATAATCGACAAACCATTTACATTTCCCATTAAAAATCCAAGTGAAACTGCTATTATAACTATATCATACTCAAGATATATAGATCTAGAGATAGAAAATTTGAAGAATTTCGTTAAAAATGGAGGTACACTAATTATTCTAGATGATTATGGTTATGCAGATCAAATACTAAGAGCATTTGGAGATTATGTAACTATAATTAATAATACTATGCTGGTAGATTCACTATTTAACTATAAGAATGGACGTTTACCTAGAATAATTGAATTTAGTGAAGATCCAGATGTAGCTAATATTACTGAAATAATATTTAATCATGCATCAGCACTCTATATCTTATCACCTAAAGTCAAGGTTTTAGCGTTTAGTAGTAGCTTTTCATTTCTAGATAATAATTTAAATGGCATTTGGGATCCTGGAGAGCAGATGGGTCCATTTCCTGTTATTGCTAAATTTAAATATGAATCTGGTACTGTCTATGTGATTTCAGACCCAAGTTTCCTCTTAAATAGTATGGTTGATATGGGCGATAATTATAAGTTAATTCTAAATCTTGTTAAGAATAAAAATGTCTGGATAGATCAGTATCATTTAAAGGATAATCTTCACTATCAAATAAGGAAATATATTGTTATGATTATTAACTGGTTATCTCATCCATATGTATCACCATATATAACTGCACTATTTATGATGTCAATATTAATAATGATTGTAAGGGTAATGTATAAGAGAGGTGTCTAGCTTAATGGATGAAGAGAAGCTTTCAATATATGCTGAGAAGATGAAGAAATTACTTGATGAAATGAGTAAAGTAGTAATTGGAAAACATGATCCTCTTAAGATAATCTTAACTGCACTATTAGCTGGTGGTCATGTACTTATTGAGGGATTACCTGGTACTGCAAAAACTTTAACCGCTAAGGTTTTCGCTAAGGTTATTGGTGGAGAGTTTAAGAGGATTCAATTTACAGCTGATACTCTACCATCAGATGTAATCGGTTTCCATATATATACACCTACTGGACGTGGAGAATTAGTTAGGGGGCCAATATTCTGTAATATACTTCTAGCTGATGAGTTAAATAGATGTCCACCTAGAACTCAAGCAGCTCTGTTAGAAGCTATGCAAGAAGGTCAAGTGACAATTGAAGGTAAGACCTTAAGCCTGCCAAAACCATTTATGGTTATAGCGACACAATTACCATATGGATATACCGGTACGTACCCATTATCTGAAGTTCAAGTTGATAGATTCATGTTTAGGGTTTGGAGTGGCCCTAATACAAGAGAGCAAGAATCCGCTGTATTAGAAAAAATCGATTATATAGATGAATTACCAATTAATACGTTATCTAGTCCAAGTGAAATCCTTGAGATAAGAGAGCTTATCAAAAGCATCTATGTTGGTCCAGAAATAATTAGTTATATTGAGGATATTCTTGAAGCTATAAGAAATTATCCTGAGGTGCTAATTGGACCAAGTACCAGAGGCGCAATTGCGATATATAAGGGCTGTAGAGCGCTAGCATTCTTAGAAGAGAGAAGCTATGTAATCCCAGATGATGTTAAGTTTCTGTTACATGCAGCATTAGACCATAGAATTAAGATTAAAGCTGAACTAGAAATTGAAGGCGTTAAACCTGAGGATATTGTTAATAGGGCATTATCTGAGGTGCCCGTACCTAAATGAATAAATTTCTATCAGCATCGCTTATTTTAGTATATACATCGATAATCTTAACTTACTTATTACTTAATAAGAATGTTACTTACACATTACCAATCCTCATATTACTCTCAATTATGACGATACGTAAAGGCATAAGTAGCTTACTTTCATCATTAGCACTAGGACCAACAATACACATAATTTATAATAATTTTTTAGGTGGTTACTACACTTTTTTATCAGTTCCTATTTCACTATTAGCGATACACGGTAGTATTATTGAGCTGAATTTAAGCTATGAACATATACCAAGGTTTCGGAGACTAGGCTTTACATGCGTTCTAATATTATCTGCATTTATCATAAGCCTAATATTTCTTATATTTGATATTAAAATTATCGCATTATCAACTACATATGTAGCCTACCTTATAGCATTTTTCCAATATACTACACATAATTTAGATAAACTTTCAATACAATTTCCTAATAAGATATTAGGTATTAGAGATGAGTTACATGAATATTCCTTTAAAGTTTTAAATAAAGGTCACATTGATGTAGGAATATTAATGCCAAATGTAGAAGATTCCTCATACATACTTACTCTTTCTCCATCATCTGCAATAGTAGAAAGCGGAAAATATATAAATGGCAAGATTAAGCTTCATAGCAGTAAAATTGGAAAATATACTAGCACATTAACTATTCTTATATACGATACTAAAGGCTTAATAATAAAAAAATATTCGATTAAAACTGATATTATAATAAAACCTAAGTTAACAATAGCCATAGAGCGAGCACGTAGATTACTAGCAAGTTTAGGCGTAGGGTCAGAAATAGCTGAGGAAATGGTAATGCCAGTATTATACGGGCAAACTAAATCTCGAACTGGAGAGTTTATCGGTTGTAGAGAATATACTCCAGGAGATGACCCGAAGGCGATACATATCAAGAAGAGTGTTGAAAAGCAAAAGCTGATTATTAAGGAATTTGAGCAAATAGGGATAGCACCAATTTTCATAATGGTCGATGTTGGTGTATCAACACCAGAAGAGTTAGATGAAGTTCTATATAATACTATCCAAGTTATTATTCACTTTATCCTTAACCGTAGGGTAAATGTTGGAATGGTAGTCTATAATGATGAGGGATATTTAATTAAAATGCCAAATATAAATCCACTTCATCTGCTAAAAAAATTCATTGTAATGATAGATCAATTTTCTCCTATAAGTAAGGCCTACAAATTTAATTTAGACCAACAAATGATATTTCAGATTAAATATTCAAATACAGAATTAGCTAAAATTCATATGAAATTTCTTTTAAACCGCTTTATAAGAAGTCTTCTTTATGACATATTAGTCTGGATAAGCAACACATCTGAGAAATATACTGAGATTTATGTTGTTAAATCTGGAGGGAAGTATCTACCACTCTACCCAATCTTTAAGTTGTATGGAGAAAATCTAGGTCATAGAATCACTATTATAGATAAATCATTCATGAAGAAAATTCTAGTTTACTCATAGGCTACTACCAGGTCATGAGTATTATATATCGTATCAAATTATAATATTATATTAAGAGTATCATGATTTTTAGGGTAATATTTAGATCTAGGGTAACTCTATCTATAGTAATTACGATAGTTTTGTTAACATGTATATTAACACCATATAGGGCAGTTATGTCGCATTTTGATACTATTAAATCCTTAGCTAACAAGTATGTCCCTAAAAGCAAGTATTATATATCATATGTAGATGGTGATACTAAAGTTGATGTTTATTATGGATATATAAATGGTTCATCAGTAATCTATCTACAAACTAGTAATATGAGTGTGCTTTTAGATTCATTAGGTATTAAAAGTTCTAATGATTACTCGATAGTAATTGGTTCTAACTTGATAAAGTTTATTAGGAATGAAAGGTTGTATATGGAGGTCTCCAATTCTACGTTTATAATTGATTTAAGGGATAAACATGTTAGTTCTATAGGTGGGGTATATGGTAACTATATAATTTCATCTCTAGATATAATTCATAATCTTGAACAAAAATACACATTTTTTGTTAGTAAAGCTTGTGGTGTTCATCCAATTAATAACGCAGAGCTATTTATTAATGATTTATCATCATCCTATATCGAGTTAGTTAGGATATGGTCTATCCCAATTTATATACTTATTCTAATGTGTACACTTATAAACTCATTAAGGCTTTCTAGATCCATAAATGAAGATATTGAGAAGTTAATTATGATTGGAGCTAAAAGAAGGCTTTTACTACGGCATCTACTAATAGCTATCCTGATAATTATATTCTCTTCATCCATTATAGGAATATCACTTGGCTACGTTCTAAGTCAAATTGTCGCTAGAGTAATCTACTGGATTTTTGATATACTAATAATTCCTATCATTAACATAACTACATATATTGAGTTAGTTATCTTTAGCTTTATCTCTGGTGCTGTAGGAGCAATTATCCCATTATATATCAACATTATGAGGTGCAACTATGCATAAAGTAATTAAATATCATTACCTTAAAAGAAAAACATTATTAAATCTCATTATAACCTTAGTATTAATTTCAGCTGCTTTCTCCATAACGATCGAGGGGGTATTAATTTTTATAAATGCTGGTCTTGGTTACCTCGGACCTGGAAATGTCATATATGATACTAAAAGCTCTACAATATTCTCTGGCTCTGTAAACTTAGCTGGTCTAAACAACTTATCGTTAGGTGGTAATATAGACTTAGCTCCAGAGGTTATAATCCCAATTTATATTGGTGATAAATACGCATTGTGTAGAGGAGTGGATTTTTCTAAGCTAAGGAAATATGATATATATAGTATCTCTGTGGTTAATGGTGATTTCCCAAAATATGATGATGAAGTTCTTATTGGATGTAAATTAGCTAATTCTCTAAATATAGATGTAGGTGATGTTATTGTAATTAGAAGCATAATTAGAAATTGTTATGTTGTTACTAAGATTTCTGGAGTTTACCAGTCTAACTCACCACTAGATTATGAAGTATTATCTACATTAAAATTAGGTCAGTTCTTACGAGGATTTGATGAAAATCACGTTACTCTAGTAAGGATTTATAGGGTTGAGAAAGAAGCTTTAGAAGAGAGTACTGGTGGAGTTATAAGTAGGCCTAGCGGTGAAGAGGTTAAGCAAATAGAGCATGTAATTAATGAAACTTTAGGATATGGAGCTGCAGTTGCAGATAATAAAGAGCTCTTCTCTATTTATATGCGGAAATTTGGCTTTAATGGTTTCTCAATTCTAGTTTTTGTATTTATAACCTTAGCATTTACATTACTAGGACTTTACTATGCAACGATAACCCTTATAGAAGAGAATTTTGATATAATTAACCAGCTTTATATGCTAGGAGCAAAAATAAGAAGTATAAAAGTTGATTTAATTCTTAAAGTTATTCCATATATAGTAGTATTAACAATCCTTTCCTACCTTATATCACATAAACTACTACTTTACCTATGGAGCAACCTACAAATACAATACATTCTCCATGCATATGATGTAGGTATAAATCTATATTCCCTACTAGCTACATTGATACTCATACTACTAATATTCATCACCGCAATATGGAGAGGTGTAAAGCTAGAGTGAGGATGATATTCCTCGCCTTAATACTAATTTTAGTATCTACACTTAGGTTTTTACCAGCATATATTACTGGACTCCCATTTTCAATTGATGCATGGCCATTAATCAGAGATATAAATATACTAATTGAAAATAGCCCTATAGATTTGGTGGATAAGAGATTTGATGGATATAACAACTATTGGCCTGGGTCCATCCTTCTTCTTGGAGTACTTAAAGTTGTAACAGGATTAAGTACATTTGAGACGATATACTCATCCATATCGAATTTCATAACAATAATAGTTCTCTACATCTTAGTGAAACGTAAGTTAGGTGTAGACCCAGCACTTCTATCAACATTCCTACTAGCCATAGTATATCCAATTTCATTCTTTACAGCAGGCTTTACTAAAGAACTTGTTGCTTTACCACTATATCTCTCTATAATATACATCATTTTATACCGATTAAACCTTGTTCTAATAGCTCCATTAATAATAGTTACACTAGTTATAACCCATCACTTAACAAGTTTAATGACTCTATTAATTCTACTCTCCATCTCAATATTAAGGTTCCATAATGCTATATATAACTGGAAAATACCGATAAAGGAGGCTCTTTTATCTCTATACCTATTCCTAGTGGGATATACTCATTATGTTATATTTGGAGTGTATGGTATGAAACTTACAGTAGATCTCGATTCCACATTGGTAATCATAAGTTACTACATAACATTCATGTTTTTTGCATGGTTAACTTCAAAGTATAGAGAAATATCGAACTATCTTAAAGTAATAATTTTTTCTACACCCTTTATCATAACTATCTTACTAGCTTATTACATGCTAACCTATGGTGTACTAATTACAGGCCCAAATCCAGGATTTATATATATCATATACGGTCTGGATCTAGTCATAATGCCCAGCTATATTGCAATTGGTATAGGATACGTGCTTAAGAAGCAGTGTCCAGAATATGTGTATTGGTTGTTTGCTATAACGTCGATCCTAGCTTCACAAATATTTGTTCCAAATATTAAACCCGGCATTCCCTACTCCAGAGTATTTAACTTCACTTTAGTCCCAGCGATTATTATAGCATCTGCCGTAATATATAATCGTCTTAAAGATTTTATTGTACCTATCTTAATTGGTTTTATCATAGCATGTAGTTTCCTCTGTTATATATCTAGCTATAATGGAAATCCATATCTTGGATATCAATGGTGGTACAAAAAGAGTGAGGTTCAAACTGGCTATTTTTTGAATAATTATGCTAGTAATTTACAACTCGCCGGAGATCTTAAAGTTAAATACTTATTTAATGATTTCTTCATGTTCCCAGTAGATACAAAATTAGGACTACAGATTATCTCGTTAAAGCCTTTTCAGATTAATACTAAGGTAGTATTTATAGCTTACGAGAGTATGTGGAAGATTGGATACTTAAATAAAGATTTTCCAAAGCCGATACACTATGGTCCAGATATACTTGAAAATTACTCAATTGTTTACAATAATGGTTATATCAACTGTTATATGGTGAGTTAAGTATTGAGCGCAATCTTTCTTCATGATATATGGGTCAGATATGCTGAAGAATATGTATTGAAAGGTATAAACCTACGTGTAGATAGAGGCGAGTTTATCGGTATTAGGGGAAAATCTGGTGTAGGAAAAACATCATTAGTAAAGGTAATTGGTTTATTATTAAGACCTGAAAAAGGAGTTGTTAAGCTTTTAGGAGAAGATGTTACAGGATTATCGGCGGATGAAAGAGCAGAGTTTAGGTTAAAACACATAGGTATAATTTATCAATTACACAACTTAATTCCAACATTAACAGTAAGAGAGAATATCGAGCTTCCATTATATCTAGCTGGTGTCCCTGCTAGTGATAGAAAAAGGAAAATAGAAGTACTAGCTGAGAAATTTGGAATTTCTAAGCTTCTAGATAGAATGCCTGAAACATTAAGTGGAGGTGAGAGACAACGAGTTGCTATAATACGAGCATTAGTTAATAATCCAGAAATAATATTAGCCGATGAACCTACAAGTAGTTTAGACGAAGCTAATAGTGAAATTGTAGTGGACATGCTAAGTAACATAAATAGAGAGGGGGTAACGATAATATATCTAACAACTGATTTCAATGAAAAAATACCGTCAAATAGAGAATATATCTTAAGGAATGGAAATCTTTGGAATCTTAAATAAAAATATAGTTGATCCAATCTTAATAAGTCTCCTATGTATCGCTATAATAAAAATCGTCATTATTAATAACACAATAACTATTAGGAATTATCACGAACATTCAGCCCATCACTGTTCCCCCCTATTGAACTCTTCCTATAGTTTGTGTTGATTTTCTTCTTGATTTATATTACTTTGATTACCGGCTATTTACGGTAAAGAAGCTTGAAATACTACTTACAATTACTATAAAATTTGGTTTTTAGAGTACTATAGAACAAAGTGTACGATAAATGCAGTTAGGAGCAGAGCTATTTAGTATGTATAGTGATTATCTAGATTGAGTGAAGTTATCTTGAACACTGTATCACTATCTACGTATCTAAATCAGGTGAGCGTTGAAGGAATACCTGTTAAAAATCTGATGAAATACCGGTATTAGCAATCTACATTATATATACGTGGAGTAATCCATAATACCTACAGATGTTGCCTAAGAAAAGTCGTCATCTAGCTTGAGAACATACCTAGGTAAAAATAAGTTTCGCTCTAGTTAATAATTAGTATTATACCTAAAGATATCTTCATTATGATTGCTATCAAGGTATTAGAAGGTGAATTAGTATGAATATACTTGTAACTGGTGGAGCAGGATTTATAGGTAGTAACTTAGTGAGCGATCTTGTAGATAAGGGATTTAATGTTTATGTAATTGATAATTTATCGACTGGAGATATTGAGAATATACGTGAACTTATAGAATCTAATAAAATCGAGTTTTATAAAGGCGATATTAGGGATCAAGAATTAATCTCTAAGGTAGTTAATAGCTGTGATGTAGTTATTCATTGTGCAGCAATAGTGAGCGTTCAATATTCTATCGAAAACCCGGTTGAAACAAATAGTGTAAATATAGACGGAACTGTTAATCTACTGAATACAGCTGTAAATTCAAAAGTTAAAAACTTTATTTTTATTTCATCGTGCTCTGTGTATGGTAACCCACTATATCTACCTATAGACGAATCTCATCCGCTAAATCCTATATCTCCATATGCAATTAGTAAACTTTCAGCTGAGAAATACGTTTCTCTATACAGCAGGTTATATGACTTAAACTCTGTAATACTTCGGTTATTTAATGTTTATGGTCCTAGACAAGGAGTAAACCCATATTCTGGTGTAATCGTCAAATTTATTAATAGAGTAAAACTTAGAAAACCACCTATCATATTTGGAGATGGGCTACAAACACGTGATTTTATATATGTAATGGATGTAGCAAAAGCTATTGAGTTATCTATAGAGTTTAGGGGTAAAGGTGAGATCTTCAATATAGGTTCTGGGAAAGAAATTACAATAAAAGAGTTAGCTGAGATGATAATGGACTTATTTAATGTTAAGTATGAACCTATATTTGCTGAGCCAAGGCCGGGAGACATAAAGAGAAGTGTTGCAAATATACATAAAGCGGTTAAACACCTAAACTTCTGGCCAGAAATTGAGTTAAAAGAGGGGCTTGCAAAGACTATTCAATACTACATAAAAACGGTAAAATAATTGTGTTATACTAATTCTTCCCATTTATCCTCAACAATAACGTTAAGTATAAGTCTAGTATGTGTTCTCTCGACATACTTCATTTTTTGAAGTGCCTTAACAAATGCGTCAAGATCCTCCCTCCTCTTAAACTTAGCTATTATAGCAATATCATATTCCCCAGTAACGTCATACACAGAAATTACATTTGGATGCTTAGCAATTTCCTTTTCAACCTCAAACAACATTCCTTTTGATACTCTAACATCAATTATTACTGGGAAATTATATCCAAGTTTCTCATAATCTAGTAGAGTTGTATAACGCTTAATTACGCCTAAATCCTCAAGCCTTTTTAACCTAGCTTGAACTGTACCCGGCGATAAACCTAGCTTTTCAGCAATCTTTCTAATTGATAACCTCGAATTATCAATAAGTAATCTAATTATTTGCTTATCTCTTTTATCAAGATTCATAATTAAGAACTCACCAAATGTATATTAAAACTAATATTTTATGAACAAATGTATAAATATTTAAATAGTAAATTGATGGTTATCTAATCAATTGTTAAGAAAATATTTATTAGCATTACAGTTATTTAGGATACTATAATGTCTAGAGAAAGGTCTATTATAGAAAGGATTAGCAGTGAGAATGTAAAGTGGTTAGAACTTCAGTTTATGGATTTACCAGGATATATACATAGTGTACATATCTCAAGTAGATTACTATCACCAAAGTGGTTTAGTGAGGGTGTTAGTAAACTTGATGGAAGTTCTGTAAGAGGTTTTACAGAAATTAATGAAAGTGATTTAAGATTAATTCCTGTAGAAAATACATATGCTACATTACCATGGCTATTATCAGGAGCTAAAGTTGGAAGGTTTATCTGTACGATAGGTTTATCTATGAATAAAGGAAGACTTGAGTATGATAGCAGATTAGTAGCTGAAAATTTAGAGGCCTATCTATCCTCTAAAGGTTTAACAGGATACGTGGGTGCAGAAATAGAGTTCTTCGTATTCGATAGTGTAAAGATAAGGGTTAATAGTTACGTTCAATATATAGAGATTAACTCTCCAGAGTCGCCAGTAAGTGATAATGGTTATCCATATATAGAGAAACGTTCATATTATATCCCAGCTCCATTAGATACATTAGCTGATTATAGAGCTAGAGTATCTCATGTACTTGAGGAGAATTTTGGTATTGAAGTTGATGTGCATCATCATGAAGTTGCATCAACTGGACATATAGAAATTAACATGAAGTATTCTACACCAGTTAATTCTTGTGATAACATCCTAACATTAAAGTATGTTAGTAGGAGAGTAGCTGCGGAGTATGGTCTATATCCAACATTTATGCCTAAACCACTATTTAGCGACGATGGTTCCGGATTTCATGTACATATTAGTATCTGGAAGGATACTCAAAATCTATTTTATGACCCTAACGATGATTACGCTGAAATTAGCCAATACGCTAGATACTTTATTGGCGGGTTAATTGAGCATGGGAGAAGTCTATCAGCAATAGTCTCTCCAACTGTAAATAGTTATAAGAGATTAATACCAGGATATGAAGCTCCAGTATACCTTGCATGGTCAAAAGGAAATAGAAGTGCAGCAATACGTGTTCCCGTGTATAAGGCTAGAGACCAATATAAGAGGATAGAATATAGACCTCCAGATCCCTCTGTGAATCCATACTTAGCAGTAACAGCAATTTTTGCTGCAGGGTTAGATGGTGTTAAGAGAAAAATTGAACCTGGAGATCCTGTCGATAAAAATATTTATAAACTATCCAAAAGGGAGAGAAGGGAGCTTGGAATCAAGGAGTTACCCGGAAGTCTAACTGAAGCTTTAGAAGAATTAAAATCTGATATGGATTTCTTAAAGCCTTTCTTCTCACAACCATTAATAGATAAATATATTGAGTTAAAGTTTGAAGAAGCTAGAAGGATCAATACCTTCCCATCACCAATCGAATTTAAAGAATACTTTAATCTGTAATTGCCATAATAATATTTGCTCAACTTTTAATTCATTTATTGAGGAAGAGGTGTTGTAAGGAAAGGAGATAAGGGTTTCGAGAGAATAGGATTGAGTATCTACGTAAACTGATACGGTTACTATTTAAGATCACATGAATAATCTATATAATTATTAGGAATTTCATTAGAGAAAACAGGCATCGTTAAGATGGAAATAGAAATATAGTCTGTATTAATGTCATATATAGGAATGATATCAAGAAAAATTACGTCCATAGAACTTATAAACATAATTCACAAAATATATATGGCTGTAAAAAGTAAGGATAAGATTTAAAACTTATTTTATAATTATTTTTGTTTTAGTAAATCCATTATTTACTTGGTATGTCTGAGTATATCTCTGAATTACTGAAATTAAGAGTTAAAGATATTATGAGTAAAGATATTATTGCTGTTAAGGAGGATGCAACAGTATTTGAAGCAGCTAAACTTATGAAGGACAATAAGATTGGTTGTGTATTAGTCGCTAAGGAGGGTAAGGTTGTAGGGATAATAACTGAACGTGATATGGTTAGAAGGGTTATAGCTGAAGAGAAAGATCCTAAGCAAACTCTAGTTAGAGATGTCATGAGTAAGCCGGTTGTTGCTGTTAAAAGTAGTATTTCTATAGATGCTGCTGTCGAGGTTATGGTTAAGAACGGTATTAGGAGACTACCAGTGGTTGATGAAGATAATAAGTTAGTTGGTGTCGTTACAGTTAAGGATTTAGCTTCAGCACTAGCAGAAATCTCTAGGCTAGAATCCGCACTATTTAATGCATTTGCTAGAGTCAAACCACCACCAAGAGGAATGTATGGTTAAAAATGTCTTTCTACAGCTTTTATAAGCGATTTCCCTTCAAAATTTCTATCCCCTATTAATAACACTTTAGATAATTCCATAAATTAGCTGTTGAGGAACAATATATCTAGTTGAACTAATATATCAGAGTTTATTTTCCTATAGAAAATAATCAGTTATTGTAATGAGTTTTAAACTGAAAAATTCTATAATGATAATTAGTGTATAGTTGATAATCTTTATTCTAAGTATTTTCCTCTCATCTATATTCTATATCTTTTTAAAACGACCAATCGTAACCGCGTTAATGATTCAAATCTTCTACATCCTACTATCCTATTTATTTGTAAAATATATTTTGAAGTGGAGTGTAGATACATTAGGATATGTATTATGCGATTCTATGTCAATATTAACTGTCATAATATTATCATTAGTAATCTCAGTTATAATAGCACTTGTAGAATTAAGTGTAGCATCCTCTAGTAAGCTTATAGCACCAGTACCAGGTTTATTTCAAAATCCATCTCTATATGTTATGCTAGCATTTATAATAGCACCAATTGGTGAAGAAACATTATTTAGAGGGTTATTACTAGGAGGATTAATAAAAGTAGGAGTAAACACAAAAATCTCAGTAATAATGCAAGCAATATTATTTTCAATAATTCATATAATTCCTTTCAAAAATGCACCAATAATACAGTTAATTGTAATACTTATCACAGCTTTCATCTTAAGTGTAATAGCAGGGATATATAGGGTAAGAACATACTCAATAATTCCAGCAATAGTGACTCATATATGCTTCAATCTTGGAGGAATACTAACAAGTTTTATAATCTAAAGAGGACAACCTTCTAATCTCCTTAAATTCATTCCAATCAATTTCATTTAGAACTATAATATGCTGATGATAAATTATGAGAGTCGACTTTTAGATTATGTTATCTTCATGTTACACTCCATATTTAAGCCTATAATAGCTATATTTACGATATGTCGCATAGAGATATAACAGTAGGGTTAGTAATGAGAGGGAAATCGTTATCGGTTCCAACCTTATTCCCCATGGTGTATAATTAAGTACTAATCCAACAAGAGGAACTAATGCTAGACTCAATCCGATTGATAATGCAAATCTCTCTAATGCTTCTAACTCATCTTCCTTTGGATATAATGCCTCGATCAAAGCATATCCAGGTAAGAAAAGTACAAATATTGAGCCTACAACATATCTAAAATAGACTAACGGCGGCTTAGTAACAAATGTGACCAATACAGCATTTACTATAATAATGGTAATAATGAGGTATAGATTAGCTGCTTCAACACTAATTAGGTATTTCGAAAAAGAATCAATAACTCTATCAGGAACTAAATCTATATAACCCTTCTTCCACAACCCATATATAATCCTAGTAATCTTACCTCTAGACATATTTAACTTATTAACTAGAAACTCAAGATTATCATCTAATGTTTTATTTGACTCTAAACCTTTTAGTACCTTCTTCTCATCCTCAGAGATCTCATTTACCATTATAATCAAATATAGAATCTATCAATCGAGTTTATAAAAGAGAATAATATTCATCTTTCTAGTAAAGAGCTAGATCTAAATATATAAATTTATTAGCAACAATAGGATATGATTAGTGCTAGTTAGGGCTAACGTCAATAGGTGGTAATAAATGTCATATGCTAGGAGAAGGAGAAGAAAAAAGAAGATTATAATGCTTGTTTATGCGCCTAAAGTATTAGGTGGAATGGAACTTCCACACATAATTGTTGATGAGCCTATAAAGGCTATTGGTAGAACGTATCCGGTACTGCTATTCGATTTAACAAATGACCCGACTCATCAGTTTATAAAGTGTAAGCTAAAAATTGTGGATGTTAAGGATGAAAAAGCTTATACAATTTACGCTGGACACGAGTATGTTAGGGAATACGTTAGGTCTCTATTTATGAGAGGTACTAGTTATGTTGAATGTATAAGAGATGTAAAAACTAAGGAGGGTTATCACTATAGAATCTTAGCTGGTATCTATACGCCGAAGAGAATAAATAATTCTAGGAAAAAAGCGATCCGAAGAGAGGTATTCAAGGTTATAGATAGATGGAATGGTAAGGAGAATGATGTCTTTATAAGAGATGCTATTACAGGATTAATCGACAAAGAGATAATTGTTGCTGCAAAGAAGATTTATCCTGTTAGATGGGGTGGTATACAAAAGGTTAAGCTTGTTGACTATCCAGAGAAGCAGAAGATTCTACAGTTAGTATCTCCACAGAAGTAGTGAGGTAAATTTTTTGATTAGAATTGGAGTTGTTGGAGCTGGTGCTTGGGGGTCTACACACCTTAAGCGTCTTCTCCAGTATTCAGATAAGTTAAATATAGAAATTGTAGGTTTTTACGATATAAATCCAGAGAGAGCGTCTTTTATATCCAGGACTTTAGGTATTCGAAATCTTGACTTAAGTGACTTACTAAATTCTGTTGATGGATTAATAGTAGCTACTCCACCAACTACACATTCAAAAATCACGTCTAAAGCTATAGAAAAAGGAATTACATTATTGGTTGAAAAGCCATTTGCAACTAGCATAGAAGATGCAAATACTATCCATAAGTTAAGTAAAAAGTTTGGTGTTGATATTCTTGTTGGGTATATTGAGAGATTTAACCCGGTAGTTAGAGAATTAAGGAGAATTCTAACAAGTCAAGATTTAGGTAGTCCCGTTGTTATTAGTAGTAAAAGAGTTGGGCCTAGAGGTAGGAGGATTAGAGACGTAGGTGTTATACTAGATCTTGCTACGCATGATATCGATATTGCAAGATTTATACTTGGTAGCGAGCCTAACCAGTTGCTCAGCATATATGGCAGTAAACACGGTGAATACGAAGATTATGCAATATTAACTCTCAAGTTTGGCGACACAACAGTACTAATTGAGACAAACCTATTAACACCATATAAAGTCAGAACAATATACACTACATGTACGGATGGTGTTATTTACGGTGACTATATTAGGAGGAGTATCAAGATTTCCACGGAAAATTACGAGAGGGAAAAAAGTTTCTTTGATGTTGAACCTCTTGTTGAGGAGCATAAACATTTTGTAAATGTTATTAGAGGAATTGAAAAGCCTATCTGTACAGTTGAAGACGCTATCTCTGTACTTAAGGTAGCTTTAGAATCTCTTAAAAAGCCAGGTAAACTTATTACTCTTTAGGGTATCGCTGGCATATATGGCATCCACCATTCAGTACTTAAGCTAAATCCTCCAACCTTAGGAATCGGTGGTAATACTCGTTTATGCTCATTTCTCAAAACTCTAGTAATAATTTTAGAAATCAATTCTGAGGATATCCCTGTATGCTTATGAATCCACTTTTCATCCATCATTAAATCAAAGTAATAATATAATATAGTATCTATGATTTCATATGAAACTCCAAGTTCATCCTCAGCCATTTGTCCCGGCCACAATCTCGGGCTACTCGGCTTAAGGTATATCCTCTCTGGTAAACCAATTTTCTTACCTAATACTCTAACTTGCGTCTTATACAGATCGCCTATTGGTAATATATCCGTACCTCCATCACCATACTTGGTATAATATCCAAGGAGAAGTTCGCTCTTATCACTAGTACCACATACCATTAGCCTATTAATATTAGCAAAATAATACAGGATTATCATTCTGGTTCTAGCTCTAATATTTCCATTAGCAATATTATTATCTGGATTGTAAAATGGAATTGAAGCTGCGATAGAATCATAAATCCCGCTAATCTCAATAATATAATATTCTATCCCCAGCATTTCAGCCACTTCAATAGCATCATCAACATCTTCTTTAGGTGTAGTTCTTTTATCGGGCATTATCAAGCCATACACTTTATCTCTACCTAAAGCCTTAGTTGCTAATGTAACTGTAACTGAGGAGTCTAAACCTCCACTTAAACCAATAACTACACCAGATAATCCAGCATCACTAACTTTATCTCTAATAAACTCGAGTATCCTATTTAGAGCTGCATTATAATCTAATGGAGGGATTATAGTTTTCAAAGTTACCCACCTTATATCCAATAATTTTCTATACTAATGCAATATATTATTCAATAGTAATAGATTTATTAGCTTAGGTGTTTAGTATGCATATACGTGTATCAATAGCACAACTCAAACCATATATTGCTAATCCTGATAAAAACTTAAGTAAAATCATAGATGTTGTTGAGAGGGTATCTAAGGATGAAAGTGACTTGGTAATATTTCCAGAGCTATTTCTCTTAGGTTACTATAGTAAAGACCTAACCTATAAACTAGCTGAAACTAGAGATAGTAAGAGAATTAAGAAAATTCTAAACCTAGCAAAGGAGTATAATATGTATATAATTACTGGATTTGCTGAGAGAGATGATAAGTTTGATGTTCTATATAATTCTGCTCTATTAGCAACTCCGTCGGAGGAGCTAAAAATTTACAGAAAGATGCATCTACCAGATTTTAGCGTATTTGATGAGGCAAGATACTTTAGGAAGTGGGAGGGAGATATCGAGCTTTGGGGTATTAAAGGGTTTAGAGCTGGAATGATGATTTGTTATGATGTGTTTTATCCAGAGTTATCTAGGGCATATACATATATGGGTGCAAAGCTTTTAATAGCAATTTCAGCTACACCAGACTTCTCCCGTCCTCTTTTCCACATATTATCTCAAGCAAGAGCTATAGAAAACACAGTTTACTTTATTTGGGTTAATAACGTCGGTACATTTGATGGAGTCGGTTTTGCCGGAGGATCTAGAGTAGTTGCTCCACTAGGGTCTGTAGTATACGAATCACCGCTAATAAAGGAGGATATAAAAACTATTGAGATAAGTATGGAAGCAATTAGAGCGGCTAGGGAGAAAAGGCCTATAATGAAAGATTTATCATGGACTGATGTTGAGATGTTAAGAAAAAGTTTTATGCTGAATACTCTTTAGTGAATAAACTCTACTCTTACCATATCTGTAGCTTTCTCCCTAATGCCTAAGGTATAAACCACGATATCTCCGATACATAATATCCCCCTTTCTTTCAGTTTATCTAGCGCATGTTTAAATGCTTCTTCATAATCATCACTATCAGTTAAAATCGGCTCTAGACCATACAGAATGTTTATCTTACGTGCAGTATCCTTGCTCGGTACTACTATATAAACAGTATTACTAGGTCTATATCTACTTATCCTCCTAGCAGTATTACCTCTTCTTGAATATCCAATTAATTTTCCACCAATAACTTCTGTCATCGCTAGCACACCTTTAGCAAATTTATCATAGATAGATTCATCAATACCTTCATGCCTAGGCTTGATTACGTTATCCGCCTCATTAAGTATCTTAACTGCCCAACTAACTGCTTCTACTGGATACCTTCCAACAGCAGTCTCGCCAGTCAACATTATTGCATCAACACCTTCTTCGACAGCCTTATAAATATCTGCAACTTCAGATCTCGTTGGCTGAGGATTAAATCTCATAGACTCTAATATCTGTGTAGCTAGTATAGTAATTTTACCTCTCCTAACGCTTCTACTTATAATTTCAGACTGAATTTTAGGAATTTCCTCCAAATTAAAGTATAAACCTAAATCTCCCCTAGCTACTATAACACCATCAGCAACATCTAAAATTTCATTAAGCCTATTAACTGCTTCCATACATTCAATCTTAGCCAAAATCCACTGATCACCACCAAACTCCTCAATATATCGCTTTAAAATCTCTAAGTCTCTTCTACACTTAACAAATGATAATGCTATATACTCTATACCTATATCAATAGCAAACCTCAGATCATCTAAATCTTTCCTTGTTAGCGGAGGTAAATGAATATTCTTATTTTTAATTAAGAATGTTTTCTTAGAGCCTAAAACTCCGGAAACTTCAGCTTCAGCTATAAAGTAAAGGTCCCTAACTTTATTAACTCTAAATCTAAACCTACCATCATCAACTAAAACTATATCATCTTCCTCAATAATACTAAAAACATCTTTATTTGGTATTATTATACCTTGGTTAAAGCCAAACTTATACTTCCTACCCTTAATAATTCTTATCTCACCAAAATCTCCTAAACGAATACATCCACCTTGTAAATCACCAATAATAGGCACATACTTACCATGAATATCCTCCAACTTTCTAATCCTTTGAATAACCCATCTCTTTCTATCTAAATCTCCGTGAGAAAAGTTTAACCTAATTCCATCAGCCAATAAAAATAATCTACTGAGTCTTTCTTCCGAATAGCACGATGGACCGAATGTGAAGATTACTTTAGTTCTTCTCAAAATTCTTCCTCCAATGATGAATTATATATAACCTGGGAATAAAACTAAAAATATCTACCATAATCACGATTCTAATTTTGTAATTGTGTATGAGGAATCAGTTACTAGACTATATATATAGCCCTAAGTGCTATGGTAACTTAGAATTATATAGGACTATCAACGAATCTAATGGTAATATTCTCTCTGGTATTCTAAGATGTACTTCATGTAAATCGCTATATGGAATTAGAGGTGGTATTCCAGTGCTTTACGTAGATGAATGTTTTAAGCTAAGCAATATAGCTCAAATGACCTTCTACAATATGTATGCAAAATTATATGATACACTAGAGGCTAAATTAGCATATCTAGGAAGCTTCTCTGAAGACATGTTACGTAGGGAAAATTATATCTTCCCTAGAGATAGAATCTAATAATATAGTCCTCGAGGTCTGTATTGGAACTGGAGGAAATATTCCATACTTCAGGAAGTACACTAATGGACTAATTGTTGGAGTGGATATTTCAGAGGGCATGCTTAATGAATGTATAAAGAAAATTGATAAGTTTAGATGGGAGAATATAGAGTTAATTCAAGGATGTGCTGAATATTTACCATTAAAGGCTATGAAGTTTGATAGAGTACTAATCGGTGGTGCCATTTCGTATTTTAGTGATGCTAAGAAAGCTGTTGAAAATGCAGTAAGAGTAGCTAAAGTTGGTGGTAAAATTGTTCTCTTCGAACAAATAACTATTCTAGAGAAACTTTTAGGTAAAGATAAGCCTCCTATTAAATCCCTCCCAGAAAACGTAAATATTCAATTCATTAAGTACATTTTTGATGATAGGTTTTATATTGTTAAGCTAGTTAAAGTGAAAAGTTAACTAAATTATTTCTCACCTAAAATTTTCTTTAATGCACTACTTAATTTATCGTAAGTCATATGTAATGCTTCGACAACAACTTTAGTATTAGCTATAATTGGCATATAATTTGTGTCACCAACCCATCTTGGTACAACATGTATATGATAGTGATCCTCTATGCCCGCCCCCGCCGCTCTACCAATATTAGCTCCAATATTATAACCATGAGGATGCATAGTCTCATCTAAAACCTTAATTGATAGATTAATTAACTTCATCATTTCTAAAAGTTCTTCGTCAGTAAGATCTAGTGGTGTAGCTACATGTCTATACGGTACAACCATTAAATGACCATTATTATATGGATACCTATTCAAAATGATGAATGTCTTTTTTCCACGGTATAATATTAGATTCTTCTTATCATTATTCTCCTTAGGAAACTTACAGAATATACACTCATCACCTTTCTCACTTAAAATATATTCTATTCTCCATGGAGCAAATAATTTCTTCATCAAAAATAATTTCTTCATGAATACTAATAACGCTTCTTATGTATCTAACATCGCTAAAAAACTAAATGCCTAAATGTTTCTATATCTATACCTCACCTATGATTATTATTGGTGTATTTTAGATGAATCTTATCTTTATCCATGGTGGTGCTGGTAGAATTCCGAAGGAGAAGGTTGATAACGTGGAGAGAGGTATTAGAGGCGCTGTTCTCGCTGGTAAAGATGTATTAGACCATGGTGGCTCCGCGATTGAAGCAGTTATCGAATCTATAGCATATATGGAGGACTCTGGAATATTTAATGCAGGAAGAGGTTCAGCGTTGAATCTTGAGGATCGAGTCGAGTTTGATGCTGCTATAGCTACTTCTAAAGGTGATTTTGGAGCTGTAGCTGCTGTTCCGAACGTTAAGAATCCAATTAAGCTCGCTTTTCAAGTAATGCAGAAAACTAGACATAAAATCTTAGCTGGATATGGCGCTAAGAAGTTTGCCGAGAAACTTGGTTTTGAAGAATATGCACATGAGGAGCTGCTTGGTTATGTAAAGCGTAGTGAAATTATGGAGAGATTATCAAAGTATTACTCACCAATTATGGAGATGTATAGAGTTCATAGAAAGCTCTGGGGAGACACTGTCGGAGCAATTGCTATTGATGAACAAGGACTGATATGTGCTGGAGTATCAACAGGAGGTATATGGATGAAGCTTCCAGGAAGAGTAGGTGACTCTCCAATTTATGGTGCAGGAATATATGCCTCTCCAATAGGTGCTGCCGTAGCTACCGGAGTGGGAGAAATTATAATAATGGCAAACTTAGCATTTAGAGTTATTAATGGTGCACGTGGTTCATCACTTTATGCATCAGCTAAATCTGCAATTAGATATATAAATAGAGTATTTGGAACGGATAATGCAGGATTAATAGCTGTTACAAAGTTTGGAGACCTAGTTAGAGTACATAATACTGAGTATTTATCAAGTGCTATATGGTGGTCCGGCCTGGAAAAACCTATAATTGATATGTATGGAGATAAATATTATACCCTAAAGCTTTAGATAGAAGTCAAACTTTTTGATTATAGATTATATCTAAATATTATTTGGATGGTGGAAGGTCTTGGAGCTAGGCTTTACAGAGCTACTTGTACTATTAGTTATAGCTATAGTGATCTTAGGTCCAGAGAAGCTACCGGAGTTCGCTAGAACACTAGGTAAATTTTGGTATGAATTTCAGAAATGGAGAGAAATGGTTCAGAAAGAAATAGCTAAGGAGGTCGAACCTGTTAAGGAAAGTGTGGAGGAAATGGGTAAAGGTTTAGAGGAAACGATTGAAGCTGCTAAAAAAACCGTAACTATAGAATCAGGGAAAGGAGAAAGAACGCTTCCAAAGGCTGGATATGATGTAAAGAGTACAGAGGTTATTGATGATGATTTAAGAAGTCTAGCTATTGAATTAGGGGTTAATGTTGAAGGTAGGTCTAAGAAAGAGGTTATTGAGGAAATTCGAGAAAAGATTAGGGGGTTAAAAGGTGAGCAGCGAAAAGAAGAGAGAAGAGGAGAAGATTGAAGATAAAGAGATGCCTTTTTGGGATCATATTGCTGAGTTAGCAATACGTCTAAGAGTAATTATAGTAGCGCTATTGGTAGCAGTTGTAATTGTAATGGTTATACCAGCTAGTGTAAATGATCTGTGGAGCGTTTTTTTGGCGGTTTAGAATACAAACCACTTGTAGCTATTTTATTAGATAAAATGAAGAATGATCTCTTACCGCC
>Ga0190366_1000026_pt1 | contig 27013 bp, 26 predicted proteins | sample 487218910_MG_FD_169990 | JGI IMG/M metagenome (GOLD analysis project Ga0190366, IMG submission 169990) | Hydrothermal vent microbial mat bacterial communities from Southern Trench, Guaymas Basin, Mexico - 4872-18-9-10_MG | ecosystem: Environmental > Aquatic > Marine > Hydrothermal vents >...
AGGAAAATTAAAAATTGGAGAGCGTAACTTATCAAGCTTAATTATAAATGGCAATAAAATTAATAAGCTATACAAAGTTTTAGTAAGCGACAGAAATATCGAACTACTAAATGGTATAGAAACGAAAATTAAAGATGGAGACTCTATAGCAATATTCCCACAAATAACAGCGCATGGAATCTCACTAAAAATGAAACCATCACACAAACAACCTCATATTCTCCCTATTAAGTGTACTAAAACAAGAAATTGATAAGTAGTTTTTACCTAGAAAACATAATATATATTGAGAAATTTTTACGTAAACATGTGTATCTAGAATAACACTATTTTTAAGTAAGAATTTAATATTCTTAGATTTCTATTTTATTTTTAATGGAAGGGGAAATTTTTTGTCCCTTCTGTGGATATAAGAATAGTATTGATTCGAATTACCGTGTTAATTGTGGTAAGTGGATTGGTGATCTTACTAAGCAGTTGAGAGAGGGTAAAGGTAAAGAGGAAGGCTAGGAAGAAGGTGGAGGTTTCTAAGGAGGGGTCACCTAAGGGTGAAGTGCTTACTCCAGCTATACTTACATGGTTATTTAGAGATGAGTATTTTAAGAGGTATAATCCTCTTGATGATTTTAGCTGTATGGTTGCAGCAGCTCTCTTTACACTTGAAAATGATGGACACATAAGCTTAAGAGTTGATAAGCGAGGTAAACTACTTAAGAAAGAAGTTTTGGTGATAACAAAGAAGTCTAGGTTTGATCATAGAAAGTATGGTTACCTAAGCTTTAAAATATCGAAGCTACCTCTTGGTGGAGAAATGACTGTCTATGATTTAGTATTTAAGCCTGAGAAGAAGGAAAAGTGGGATGCCCCCTCAATTTACCTTAAGGAGGATATATTAACTACAGATCTAGATATGAAGACCTGGGCATATCTACTGGGAAAACCAGATGAAAATTCGATACCAATATTCCTCTTTAGAGAACCACACAATAAATTTATGAAGGAGGTAAAGAAGGATAGGTTGGAACCATATAGAGAGCAGGCATTAAAGTTAAAAGAGATATTTGATAGTTACGTGTCGAGAAGTAAAAAATTATTGAAGATAATTGATAGGCAGTGTTTAGATGCGTTTTATGATATGAAGATACCTGAGTGGTAGATGTCTAAATAGCTAGGTGTACCAACCAATCTTTTTTAATTTCCTTTATATCTTTTCTTGTATCCTAAAGCATTCTTCATTATTTCCTGATTCTACTTGAAGGATTTGTGTTATAGGGAATGGCTTAAATGCGAGTGTCATATATTTGATTTCATGAAGTAGGTTTAGGTTGGAGTTTTCATGAGTGTTTTACAGTGGTATTCTTTAGAGATTAAAGAGGTATTTGAAAAGCTGAGGTCTTCTGAGGAGGGTTTAAGTGAGAATGAAGTTAGACTTAGACTTGAAGAGTATGGACCTAATGAATTAGTTGAGGAGAAGGTTACATCGTCTCTAGAGATATTCGTTGCGCAATTTAAGAGTCCACTGGTTATGATTCTTTTGTTTGCTATTATTCTCTCGTTATTAGTGGGAGAGGTCATAGACGCAGTTACAATTATAGCTATAGTTCTCGCTAGTTCCACTTTGGGTTTTTATCAAGAGTATAGAGCTGAGAAAGCACTTGCGGCATTAAAGAGACTGGCTTCTCCTACAGCGCTTGTCCTAAGGGATGGAAGAGAGGTAACGATCCCCGCTAGAGAGTTAGTGCCAGGAGATGTTCTACTGCTTTTTGCTGGAGATAGAGTTCCAGCTGATGCAAGGATAATAGAATCTGTAAATCTAAAGGTTGATGAGTCCTCATTGACGGGTGAGTCTGTAGCAGTATCTAAATTATCTGAAACACTGCCGCCTGATGTTCCTCTACCTGACAGGAAAAATATGGTTTATGCTGGAACTGTAATAACATATGGCAGAGGTAAGGCAATTGTAGTAGCTACTGGTATGAATACTGAGTTAGGTAAGATTGCCGCTTCTCTTCAGAGGGTTGAAAAAGAGAAAACGCCGCTTGAAAAGAAGATGGAGTATATTGGTAAGATATTGATAGTTTTGTGTTTGGGTGTAGCTACTTTTGTATCATTTATAGGTTTGGTAGTTTGGCGTTACGATATTCTAACGATGGTTATATGGGCTGTAAGCCTAGCTGTAGCTGCAGTACCAGAGGCACTTCCTGCGGTAGTTACGGGTGCATTGGCTGTTGGCATGTATAGAATGGCTAAAAGAAATGCTATAATGCGTAAGCTTCCAGCGGTAGAAACACTCGGATGTACAACATTTATATGTTCAGATAAAACAGGCACAATGACGAAAGGCGAAATGACTATTAGGAAAATCTATCTCCTTGATAAAGTTATCGAGGTTACCGGTGTAGGTTATGAGCCTAAGGGCGAGTTTAAAATTGCCGGTGCACGTGTTGATCCCTTATCCATTGAAGAGCTTAAGTTCCTACTTCTGAACTGTGAGTTAAATAATGATGCAAAACTAGAGTACCAGAATGGAAAGTGGGTACTAAGAGAAGATCCTACAGAAGGCGCGCTTTTAGTGCTAGCGAGGAAGGCGGGATTAAGTCCAGATACTCAAGCAAAATATTATCGAATAGGTGAAATCCCGTTTTCTTCTGAGAGAAAGCGTATGACTACCTTTAATAAAACACCTGAGGGGAAGGTACTAGCTTTCATTAAGGGTGCTCCAGAGATTGTTCTCTCACTTTGTGATAAGGTTATGGTAAATGGCAAAATTAGGGAGCTTAAGGAGGAGAATAAAAAGAAGATAATGAGGGTTGTCGAGGAGTTTGCATCGGAGGGTCTTCGAAATCTTGCTTTCGCTTTTAGGGAATCATCAGCTGAAGAGGCTAATAGAGCTGATGAGACAGTTGAAAGGGAATTTGTATTTTTAGGGTTTGTAGGTATGATGGATCCTCCAAGGCCTGAAATTAAGGAGGCTCTGAAGATTTGTAGGATGGCTGATGTAAAGGTCTCGATGGTTACTGGTGATCATAAGCTAACTGCCGAAGCGGTTGCAAGAGAATTAGGGTTATTCGAAGATGGTATTGTCTTAACTGGAACAGACCTTGATAAAATGAGTGATGAGGAGCTTGAGAAGATCGTTGAGGATGTTAAGGTATATGCTAGAGTATCACCAGAGCATAAGCTTAGGATAGTAAGGGCGCTTAAGCGTAGAGGACACGTTGTTGCAATGACTGGAGATGGAGTAAATGATGCACCAGCACTAAAAGCAGCTGATATAGGTATCGCTATGGGGATTACAGGTACAGAAGTCGCGAAAGAAGCTGCAGATATGATTTTAGCTGACGATAATTTTGCGACGATAGTTGATGCAGTTAAACAGGGACGGGAAGTATATGATAACATAAAGAAGTATCTGGCTTACCTGCTAGGCTGTAACATTTCTGAAATATTAATTCCATTAATAGCATCATTTACAGGAATTCCTTTGCCTTTCACAGCAATACAGTATCTATGGATAAACTTAGCAACTGATGGTCCCCCTGCACTTGCACTAGGAGTAGATCCTGCAGATCCAGATATTATGGAGAGGCCACCTAGAAGACCAGATGAACCGGTCTTTAATAAGAGAGAAATGCTAGTCTTCTTAATTGCAGTTCCAGTTTTACTAGCAATACTTTTAGTAGGTCTTCTTGCGTACCAATTATCTGTGAACACCCCACTAGCTGGGGCTAGAACTACGGTATTTACATCAATGGTTTTAACTGAACTTCTCCTAGCGTTATCAATGAGATCACTGAGACATCCTATTGCTAGAGTTGGAGTAACAAAGAATAAATTCCTCATAGTTGCGATACTAGTGTCTTTTCTAATGCAACTAGCAGCATTATATATAGGTCCATTACAAATAGCGCTTGACGTAACTTATCCAGCTCTAAGAGACTGGATATATGGTATAGCGGTTGCTTTAGCCACCTTCATTACCATAGAGGTCCTGAAATACTTAGTAATTGGAACTTATCAGAGAGCAAATCAAGAGACATAAAAAATGTAATTACACACTCTTTTCTATCTCCCTATTGACTAACAGTTTATTAGATGGATGACATTTCTAATGATAGATACATGATGAATAGAGTAGTTAGAGTCTCTATTGATTATCTTGATTCAAAAGGTAGGGGTATTGGAAATTTTAATGGTAAAAAGATTATTGTTGATTATGTTGTTCCTGGAGATGTGGTGGATGTAGAAGTTTATGTTATCTGTAAGGGGAGGAGAGGTAGGTATAAAGAATATCATGGGAGGGTTATCGATATAGTGAGTGAAGGTGAAGGTAGAATAGAACCTAAGTGTAGGTTCTTCGGCATATGTGGTGGATGTAGATTTCAAAATTGGGATTATAGTTACCAACTGAGATTTAAAAGAGGTGTAGTTATTGAGGCGATGGAGAGGTGGAGTGTTAATGGCGAGGTTAAGGATATAATTCCTTCACCAAAGATTTGGTATTACCGTAATAGGATGGACTACGCTATCTCATATGATGGTAAGGTTGGTCTTAAGGAGTATGGTAGCTGGAGTAAGATACTAGATTTAACAGAGTGCTACTTAATGTCTGAAGAATCTACAAAAATAATGCAGGAAACTAGAGATTTCATGTCTGAGTATAAAGTCCCTGGATGGGATCTCTTTAAGCACGAAGGTTTTCTGAGATATGTAGTTATTCGAGAAGGTAAATTTACTGGAGATAGAATGGTTAATTACATTACTTGGAGCAAGCAATTTAAATACCTAGATGAGCTTGTTAATAAACTAACATCTAAAAACCTAATAACTAGTTTTGTATGGGGAATAAATCCAACTATAACTGACGTTTCCGTAGCTAAAGACTTAAGGTTCATATGGGGTAAAGATCATCTTACCGAGAAGATAGAGAGCTATACTTTTCATGTTCATCCAAATGCCTTCTTCCAGACAAATTCATTCCAAACAATCACTTTAGCCAAGTTAGTACGAAAATTAGCTAGTGGTGGAAGAGATCTTCTTGATTTATACTCTGGTGTTGGGTTATTTAGCGTATTCCTATCTGATATGTATGATAATGTTACTGGAATTGAAGTTGAGGAATCAGCAGTAAACTCTGGAAAAATTTCGCTTAAATGGAACGGAGTTTCTAATGTAAATTATGTAGCTAGTAGAGTTGAAGATGTAGTTAATTTATATGAGGATAGGGAGATCGATACTGTAATCATTGACCCACCAAGACCTGGTATGGCAAGGAAAGTTGTTAATAGTATACTGAGAATGTCTCCTAAAGAAATAATCTATGTTTCTTGTAATCCAGATACTATGATGCGTGATATTTCATGGTTGTGTGAGAGTTATTCTATTGAAGACCCTATATATCCGATTGATATGTTTCCGCATACGCCTCATATTGAGGTCGTAGCTAGGTTAGTTAGAAAATAACATTAAATATCTTTGTAGTACTTTGGATTTATATGGACATTTTTTGTGAGAAAGGGCTAAGGGTACTAGTTTTTGGTGGTGGCGGCGGAGGAGATGTAGTTACAGCTACATTTATAGCATTAAAGCTAAGGTGTCTTGGCTATAAAACTTTTATAGCTGCAGCTCCTTGGGAGAGGTTTGTTGTTGATCCAGCTCCAGGGCCAATTTCTATAAGGGAGGTGCATTGTGCTAGGCAAATTGGTGAATATAGCGCTGAGGTGAATGGTGATTGCTTTGCTGTTCGAGGTGGGCAAAAGGTGGTTTTTCAGGCAGTTAATGTTTCTCAAGCTATTAATGAGCCTATATTCATATGTGAACTAAATAGTGGTGTTGAGGGGCTTTATAGAGGGCTTAAGGAGCTAATAGATTATCTCGACTTAGATGTGATTATAGGTGTTGATGTTGGTGGAGATATTATTGCTGAGGGATTTGAGAAGGAGCTATGGAGTCCACTAGCTGATCAAATAACATTATCAGCACTATATCGCATTGAAAAAGATAATCTCTGTGAAACCTTAGTAGCTATTGCATCAATAGGTGCTGATGGAGAACTACCACGCAGGTATATCCTGAAGAGAATAAGCTTAGTAGCTAAGGAAAATGGATTATTAGGTGCATTTGGATTTGGAGTTTCAGATTTAAAATATATGTATCTCATTTTATCTAAGGCATTGACAGAAGCTGGAAAAACAATTCCAGATGCTATTAAAGGTTACTTAGGGTATAGGCGTATTAGAAAAGGAAGTAGGATCATCTATATAGACGTAATTTCAACAATAGTGTTTTTACTAAAGACAGATACTGTATTTAAGTTAAGTTCCATTGCAGATAAAATTTTATACTCTAAGAGTATAGATGAGGCGAATCAAAAGCTAATCGAGATGGGTATTTTTACAGAGCTTGAATTAGAAAAGGAGCTTAGTAGAATTGTGAAGTCTGGTGGAACTCTAAGTGGAAAATCTATAGTTGAGATTAAACAGAATTGGTTTAAAAGAATTAGAAAGTAATAACCAACCATATATTTTCTGAAAGCTCAGATTATTATTTGTCGGTAGCTTCTTAGGTGACACTATGGCTAGCTATGATGAGAAAATTCGTGAGCTTAGAGAGAAAATTAAAAAGGCAGAGTTAGGCGGTGGTATAGAGAAAACTGAGAAGCAGCATAAGAAGGGGAAGTACACTGCTAGAGAGAGAATTGAAAAGCTATTAGATAAGGATAGTTTTGTTGAGTTTGATCAATTGATCACTTCTAGAGTCCCAGAATTTAGTGAGTTTTATAGTGATGGAGTTGTAACTGGTTATGGAACAATTAATGAGAGGGGAATATTTGTCTATGCTCAAGATGCTACTATACTAGGTGGAAGTCTTGGAGAGATGCATGGTAAGAAAATTGCTAAGTGTATTGAGCTAGCTGTAAAAACTGGTTGTCCAATTATAGGGCTAATTGATTCTGGAGGCGCTAGAATACAAGAGGGTGTTGATGCTCTAGCGGCTGCTGGTGAAATTTTACGTAGAAACGTTATCGCTTCAGGAGTTATTCCACAAATTGCTGTTATAGTTGGTCCTGGAGCTGGCATAGCAGCATACTCGCCTGCACTTCAAGATTTTATAATTATGGTCAAGGGTATTGGGTATCTATTTACAACCGGCCCAAGTGTAGTAAAGTCAATGTTGGGCGAGGACGTTTCTCCTGATGATCTTGGTGGAGCTATAATGCATGCTGAAAAAAGTGGTACAGCGCACTTCATAGTTGATACTGAGGATGAAGCATTTATGTTTGTCAGAAAGCTTTTATCATATCTTCCGTCAAATAATGTGGAGTTACCGCCAAAAACAAGTTCAACAGGAGAGTATGATGTACCTGAGGTAATGGATTATGTACCTGTAGATTCAGATGAGACATATGATATCCATGATGTTATAAACATAATTTTTGATAAGGATAGTTTTCTTGAGGTTCAAGAGTTCTTCGGTAAAAGCGTAGTTGCCGGATTTGCTAGGCTAGATGGTTGGGTTGTAGGTATCGTAGCTAATAACCCAGCAGTTAACCTTGGAATGCTTAATATAGACTCTGGAGATAAAGTAGCTAGATTTATTAGGTTCTGTGACGCATTTAATATTCCTCTCATCACGCTAGTCGATTCTCCTCATCCCGTTGTTGGTAAAAATGAAGCGAGTAGAGGGGTCATAAGGCATACTGCAAAAGTTATGTATGCATACGCAGAATCTACAATCCCAAAAATAACGGTTATTCTTCGAAGAGCTATTGGAGGAGGATACATAGCTATGGGAAGTAAACATCTAGGTGCCGATTTAGTATTTGCTTGGCCAACAGCTGAAATTGCTGTTTTAGAGGATAAGGCGGCAGTTGACATCCTATATAGAAGAGAGCTTGAAAAAGCTGAAAATAAGGAGGAAATGTATAGAAAATTACTTTCTGAGTATAGAGAGAAGTATTCTAATCCGTACATAGCCGCTTCAAGAGGATATATAGATAAGATAATAGAGCCTAGTCAAACTAGAAGAAAAATAATTTCAGCGCTAAAAATGCTAATGATAAAATATGAACTCAAGCTTGAAGAGTTTAGGAAACATGGAAATATTCCTCTCTAATAAAACTTAATTAAAAACTTTGTTAGTTACATTAGTAAAAGTGCTGGTAATTTTATTTTTGATGATAAAGTTCAGGCCAATTTGGGCAGATTCTCTGGGAGCAAAGTCATTCTCAATTTTCATTGAAGCTGGAGGGGCTTCAATTTTAATAGATCCTGGAGTTGCTAAAATGCAACCAGGATATCCTGCGGATAAAGAGTTTAAGACTAAATGTTGGTCTGAAGCTCGTAATTTGATAACTGAATACTTATCTAAGGCAAATAATGTCGTAATTACTCATTATCATCATGACCATTACTTTTGGCAAGATGCCGATATAGTGAAATATTATGGTAAACATCTCTTTATCAAAAATCCGAATAAATATATAAATGATAGTCAGAGGAACCGCGCCTTTCTATTCCTAAATCAAATAATTAGATATATAGTTTCCGATGATGTAGAGAAATATCTAGTAGATCCACGTGAAAAGACCTTTATAGACTACGTTGAGAATTACCATGAAGCTTTGAATCTTGATTTAGGCGATTATAATAAGAGAAGGCAAGAGCTACTTGAAAAGGGACGTAAGTGGTTTGAGTCAAGAATTAATGTCTGGATAAGTAATCCATGGTTTAAAGAATTTAGTTGTGACAAAATTAAGATTTCCTTTATAGATGGTAAGCAGGTTACAATTGGCGATTTAAAATTGAGATTTACCGAACCTTTGTTTCATGGTATTGAGTACTCTCGAGTGGGGTGGGTAATTGCACTAGTAATTGAATACATAGGTGATAAGATAATATATACATCTGATATTCAAGGCCCAACTGTCGAGGATTATGCAACATGGATAATTAATGAGAATCCAAGAGTATTAATCCTAGATGGACCACCAACATACTTAATACCATATTCAATGAATTTATATAACTTCAGAAGGACAATTAAAAATCTAATTAAGATAATTAACTTAACAGAAAACTTAAAGCTCATTATTTATGATCATCACTTAACGAGAGAACCTAAATATAGGAATAAGGTTCATGATGTTTACCTAGCTGCTAAGGAAAAAGGAATTGAGGTACTAACCGTAGCTGAATATCTAGGTGTTGAATCCGCATTTGAGAAACTAGGACTTACATAATAACCATATGATGTTTCTGGAAGTGCATCATTTTACTATCGATATTATCATAAATCTTGATTAATCGCATTTATATCTAATATACTTGGTTTTCCACCTTATTAATAATAAATATAGTTTATATTCCATCTACTTTCCTATTTAATATCATAACGTTTATTGTTGTTAATATAATTGCTAGTTATGAGGTGTGATACTTATGATTGAGGTTCGTTGGCATGGACGTGGAGGTCAAGGTGCTGTTACATCTAGTCAATTACTAACTTATGCCGCGATTCTAGAGGGTAAATATGCAATTCATATTCCAGAGTTCGGTCCTGAAAGGAGAGGAGCTCCTGTTAGAGCGTTTACAAGGATAGATGATAAACCTATTGAGATTAGATATAGTGTTCTAAATCCTGATATTGTTGTAGTTATTGATCCAGGGCTAGTTAGCTATAGAGAGATGATTCTAGAGGGGTTAAAAGAAAATGGAATTGTAATTGTTAATAGGCCATTAGAGAAGGTAGGGAAGATAGATAACTTCGAGACTTATGCTGTTGATGCATTTAGAATTGCTATGGACGAGCTTGGTAGGCCAATATACAATACTGCTATGATAGGAGCGCTAGTTGGAGCTACAAAATTAATTAAGCTTGAAAGTCTACTTGAGGCTGTGAAGAGGAGGTTTCCAGGAGAAATCGGTGAAAAGAATGTTAAGGCTGTGGAGAGGGGATATAAGGAGGTGAGAAAGATTGAGTAATTGGCCTAAGGATTGGAGAGAAATACCTATGGCAGGAATAATTGATGCTCCAGGTAATAGTATGGAGTATAAAACTGGTACGTGGAGAGCACTTAGGCCTGTGGTAAATCAAGAGAAGTGTATTAAGTGTCTTATGTGCTGGGCATATTGCCCTGATATGGCTATAATAAGGCATGAGGATGATTCTATATCCATAAATTATGATTACTGTAAAGGTTGTGGTATTTGTGCAAATGAATGTCCTGTTAAAGCTATTGAGATGGTTGAGGAGGTGTAGATTATGGCTATAGTTGAGACCGAGAAGATGGTTAGGGTTGGGTTAAATGGCGATGAAGCTGTTGCACGTGCTGTTAAGCACGCCAAAGTTGATGTTATAGCTGCATACCCAATTACTCCACAAACAATAATTGTTGAAAGATTAAGTGAGTTTGTTCATGATGGAGAGTTAGATGCTGAATTCGTACCCGTAGAGTCTGAACATTCAGCTTTATCTGCAGCATTGGGCGCTTCACTCGCTGGTGCTAGAGTATTTACAGCAACTGCTAGCCAGGGACTAGCATTAATGTATGAAATGCTATATGTAGTCTCTACATTTAGAGCTCCAGTTGTTATGGCTTTAGCTAATAGAGCATTTTCAGCACCTATTAATATACACTGTAGTCATGATGATGCGTATGCAGCTAGAGATGCTGGGTGGATACAATACTTCGCAGAAAACGTTCAGGAGGCTTATGACTTAACACTAATAGCATATAGAACTGCTGAGGATACACGTGTACTCCTACCTGCAATAGTAAATCTAGATGCATTTATATTAACCCACTGTGTAGAGCCACTATATATCTGGAAGGAGGAGTTTGTTGAAGAATTCCTACCGCCGAGAAAACCAGTTAATATAATTGATTATGATAATCCAGTCACCTATGGTCCATTAGCACTTCCAGATTACTATATGAAAATTAAGAGGCAACAGTATGAAGCTGTTAAGAATGCAGAGCCGGTTATCAGAGAGGTATTAAAGGAGTATAGTGAGTGGAGTGGTAGATATTATGCTCCAGTCAGGGGATATAAGGTGGAAGATGCAGATTACGTGTTTGTAGTTTTAGGGTCAACTGCTGGTACAATGCGTAGAGTTATTGATGCCTGGAGAGAGAAGGGTAGGAAAGTTGGCGTATTAAGTATCACACTATATAGGCCATTCCCAGTTAAAGAGGTTACTGAAATATTAGAAGGTAAGAAAGCAGTTGCAGTAATGGATAGATCACATACATATGGTGGTCCAGGAGCCCAGCTATACCTCGATATTGCAGCTACCCTCTACGATGCGAGAGATAGACCAAGGCTTCTAAACGTAATCTATGGATTAGGTGGTAGAGACTTCACACCAGCAGATGCCGATGAGGCTTATCAAGCACTTATGGATCCATCTATTAAGGAGATTTGGGTTAGCTTAGGGAGGTGAATAGTATGAGTAGTGTTGAGAAAATAAGAACTATAAAGGAAATTCCTAAGGAGGAGCTACTAGCCTCTGGACACAGATTATGTGCAGGATGTGGAGTACCAGTATTAATCAAAATGTTACTTAAAGCTATTCCTGGTCCTAAGGTTATTGTTAATGCAACAGGATGTCTAGAGGTTGCAACAACAATATACCCATATACAGCATGGAGGATTCCATGGATACATGTTCTATTCGAGAACGCAGCTGCAGTAGCTGCTGGCATTGAATCCGGATTTAAAGCATTAGCTAGGAAGGGCAAGGGTAAAAAGTATACAGTAATCGCTATTGGTGGAGACGGTGCAACATTTGATATCGGTATTCAAGCATTAAGTGGTGCTCTCGAGAGAGGTCATGACCTCATATATATCTGCTATGATAATGAAGCGTACATGAATACAGGTATACAGAGAAGTGGTGCTACACCACTAGGTGCAGCTACAACTACAAGCCCAGCTGGAAAAGTAATACCAGGGAAACCACAGTATAAAAAATCATTTATGGATATAGTTGTTGCACATGGAATTCCATATGCTGCTACACTAAATCCAGCATACATAGTAGATATGTATAATAAGATTTTAAAGGCTAGTAGAATTGAAGGTCCAAAAGTATTCCATTACTTCTCACCTTGTCCAACCGGTTGGAGGAGTCCAGAGAATAAGTCTATAGAACTAGCTAGATTAGCTGTTCAGACACTAGTATTCCCACTATATGAAGTTGAGAATGGTAAATATAGAATTACAGTGATGGTTAAGAAGCCTAAACCAATCGAAGAATATCTAAAGCTACAGGGTAGATTTAGACACCTCTTTAAACCAGAAAATAGATGGATCATCGAAGAACTTCAAAAGCAAGTACAAAGGAACTGGGAGAGACTCCTCAAACTTTGTAATTTATAACATATAACCCTCAAAAACTTTTTATTTAACCTCCTACTTAGACATAATTCTAGGTATATACACAAAATTAAAATATAGGAATCTAGACTTTGTCGTAGGAGGCTGGTAATTTGCCAGAGAAGCTAGTACTATATAGATTTTTAGATGGAACAACGGTTGAAGTAGAGTTACCATTCACAGACTATGCCGATATCCCACAGATGATGAAAGACTTAGGAATTAAAGATTACGTTGATACCTCATATTTCCCTATGAAGAGAGCTATAGTTACACTATGGGCTGCAAGAAACGCAAATAGACTTCATGAAATATTCCCAGATAAGTTCCCAAAGAGATTTACAAAAAATAAGTTGAATATCGCTCTTTTCGGTGGTGGCGCTATTAAGTTACATAGTGAAAGTGCTAATAAAGTTCCATATCTAAATAGGGTTATGAAGGATGTCGATTTTATGTTCTGGAAGAAGCATGGATATCAGATATATAAGCTTCTCCTTATGCTAGGAGACTTATTCGGAACTAAATACTTCCATTTTATAATTCCTCAGGATAGGATGTTTAATGCATGGAGACATGGAGATAGATATAGAATCAGAGCATTCGACGGTTTTGAAGATGACAATAAGCCTATAGTTGGAGTTATGGATTTAATAGCTGATAAGCTTGAAATGAGACATGTAGTTAACTGTAGTGATGAACTTAAGAAGCCAGAGTCAAACATGTATACAATTGGACTTGAAAACCTAATTCTTTCAAAAGCACAGTACATTCTAGATGCCGATAAATCAGCTATCGAGGAACTTAGGAGTATGGATCAGGATTATAGGGTCCTTAATTACCCCTACTATAATGAGGATAAAATTTTAGTTGGTATGGAACTTAAGGACATGAAGGATGTATTTAGCTTAATTTTAGATCATGAAGTTACAGAGAAAGGAGGATCTGAAGAAATAAGTCTAAAAAAGCTAAAGGATAAATTAAAGAAAGATAAGAAACTAGCATTAACTGTTAGATTAAATCTTGAGAATATGGTTGATGTAGTTGATCATGTTTTTAGCAAAGAAGTTGGTTCATCTAGAGCGGGGAATGTAAAAGATAAGCTACAAGAAATTTTAAACTATATTCCTAAGGTTGATAAGAAGTGGAATAAACCTTGGTGGAATGTTAGTGTGGAAACACCGACAACAGGTGTAGAGGGGCTAAGCACACAATAAAGCACTAGCTAGAGATCTTCTTCTTAATAAATTTCATTAACATATCCTTATCTAACCCAATTCTTCTAGTAGGAATATCAATATAACCATCATCTCCCTCTAACCTAATATACTCCTCACCTTTCTCAACATGAATCCATCCCCTCTTAAAATTCAGCCACTTACCCTCGTATATCCATTTACCTCTCTTTATGATAAAGCCATCAAATGTAAATGTAAATGTTGTATGGAAAACTCTTCTGTAAAATATGTATCCTAAGATTAGGGATAGTGCAATTGCAAGTAGAATCATAACCATATCAATTCTTATAATGTTAAATATATGCATAAACGAAATGATCAGTAGGCTCAAAATTAAAACTATAGATATTGATTTAAAGAGGTCACCACCATGCAGTAATGAAATCTCCATACCCTCTCCAGTTATTCTTCTTAATGCACGGCCCAAGAAATTATTACTGTAATACCTCTTACCTGAGGATAATGAGATTATCGAAATTCCTATGTTACCTCCCTTCATCCCCTCCAATTTCCTCCTAATACTTCCCTTAACATCCTCTTCGTTTGTCAGTATAGACACCATTATATAATCATCTTCCTCACCTACATCAGAGCATATATCCATAATTCTACTAATATACGCATCAGTTGTCTTTTCAACATGGTCAACAAAAAAGTATGCTTTTCTTCTAGGACTTACGAAAAATGAGAATATCCTACTTAAAAAGAATCCCTTAACATAAGTATCTCCCTCAGCATATAACAAGAATTTCTTATCACCAATCCTATAATTCCTATAAAAGTCCTTAAATGTAGCTATCCAAACAGCTCCCCCACGAATTAATTTCTCTTCTAAACTTCTTGTAAATATTTCAGGATCTATTATCATCACAAAATAAGTAAATAAATAGTAGAATAAAATAAAAAAGGTAGTGGGTATCTTCTTTACTCTGGTGGTATCATCGTATAGATTGTTCTTACATCTACTCCTCTGGACTTATTCTTCCACCAGTAATATGCATATAGAAGTATCCCTATGATAAGTAGTACTAATAATCCACCTCCACTCTCTGGAGCAGCTAGATCTGCTGCGCTTGCATCGAAGAACGCATATAGCAAGTACAATGAGAATACTGTAGATATTAATCCTAGTAATGCCCATGCACCCTTTGTTAGCTTTACTGCAGCTCTCTCATAGATATCTGGTCTTCTGAATGGTAGCAGTAGTGCTGATAGTGCGAAGAAGAATAGGAATAAGGCATCGAAGATATCTGTACCTATTACTCCAGCCCATAGCAACTTACCTGAGAATGCTTCGGAGACGAATCCTGGCATTCCAGATTCACTAGCCTCAGCAATTGCACCAATTACACCAGTAACCATTACAGCTACTGTCGCCCAAATTGGGCTGTGCCATCTCTCACTGACATATGCGAATGCTTCAGGTAGCATTCTGTCGAATGCCATAGCGAATAATATTCTTGATGTTGTCAATAGGAATGGCGGTATGTCGTTAGCTACCCAGAGGACACCGCCTAATGCAATTAGCCATGAAAGCCAATCCATACCTAAACCTCTAGCAACCATTGATGCTACGCCAGTGCTCCATGCACTCTTAAACTCTGGGAACTTCTGATATAGTAAGCTTTTATCTACTGCTCCATGATAGCTTAAGTAGCTATATGCTTGGAAGAAGCTAAACTCTTTACCATCAACTGTTACGTGACCAACGCTCATAGCTGCAAGTGATGATAAGCTACTAGCTAATAGATAAACTATTACAATTAGTACCGCGGCTGAGAGTACTATAGTCGGAACCTTAACGTTAGCCTCCTTAACCTCACCAGCTAGGAATGTAACAGCGAAATACCCAATATAAGCCCAGAAAGCACCCAACAATGCATAGTGAACAGCACCCATAAATGATACATCTGCACTATGCTCGAGCATTCCCTGCTGAAGAGCGAATTTCACAAATTCCTCTGGCTTAGCACCCATAGATACTTCAATACCCTTAGCCATAGCAGCTGGATTTGTTGTACCAACAATCCACATAGCGAAGAATATGATTGTTATGATTGCTGGTATCCAGAACATAACCTGAAGTATGTATCCATATAGTCTTACACCGAATAACGCAAGTATACCGAATATTAATACTAGAAGTATTCCACCTACTGCAAGTTGATCAGCATTCATAGTTACTGGTACACCAGCTATACCATAGAAGATCATTAATCCTTCAAATACTGCTGTGCCAATTAGTCCATAGCTGAATCCGATCGATAGGAATTCCATCCATCCAGCAATATATCCAAAGAATGGATGTACAACTCTTGAGACTGTTACATATCCACCTCCAGCTCTAGGCATAGCAGCAGTAACTAAACCAACAGTATACCCTGTAATTAAAACAAGTATCCCGCCAATGATGAATGCCCAGAATATTGGTGGTAAGCCAGCCCACATTTCATTTGTCGGTATTGGATACTTAGAGAACTGGAAGGCCCTCTTCTGCCATCCAAGTCCAACAACGTTCGACATTATAATAATGACGCCAAGCATAAACCCTATTTCTCTGACTAGTCCAGTAGCATCCCTAACGAATAGGGATCTACTCTCTGCCATGCATACTCACCTAAAAATTTTATCTTATATTATATAATCTTAAAATAACGATAAGTATATATATCTTACTGTCATCTTAATGTAAAAATCAACACTTATGAATAAGAAATATATTCCTTAATTACTAATAAATACATCAGTGACAATTTCTATATAGAGTAGAGAATATTAAAAAATTATACTTTATTGCTATATTTGAATTTATGTATAGTATTCAGTCCAAAAATATTTTTCAATATTCTCTATAAGTATGCTATCACTATCCTATGCAATATTAAATGTCTTCTTCAATATATTACCATCCTTCATGACCAACTGGATATTTTCAGTATTCTGTAGTATAGCTATATCTTCTATTGGATTTCCTTTAATCACTATAATATCTGCTTTCATACCTTCTCTCAATAGGCCAATTCTATCCTCTAGACCTATAGCTTCGGCTGCTATCTTAGTTGCAGATACAAGTACCTCTATAGGTTTCATTCCAATTTCATCAACTAGTAACTTAAGTTCGAGAGCATTTTGACCATGCCTAAATGGGCCTCCAAAGAAATCTGTTCCTGTAGCTAGCTTTACACCATTCCTATATGCATTCCTAATATTCTCCTTATGAATTTGGTGTACCTCCTCTAGCTTTTTTAAAGCCCATTCTGGCAGTCCTGTCGACTCTCCTAACTCCATAATCGTATGAGCAATTGATAGTGTAGGAATTACTACAGCATTTTTCTCTAGTGCCAAATTAATTCCTTCATCATTAATATAGATTGCATGTGCAATTACCTTAACACCAGCCTTTAAGGCATTAATAATTCCCTTAGCTCCCTCTGCATGTGCATGAACAAATCTTCTAGCACTCTCAGCCTCTTCTACAATAGCTCGAATTTCATCAACTGTAAATTGAGTATATTCAGGTCTATCCTTCTCAGAAACTACGCCACCTGAAGCCATAATCTTTATAAAATCGGCTCCCTCTCTTAGAGCATATCTAGCTGCTTTTCTACATTCATCAACACCATCACAGATTAAGCAAGCGAATGGGGTTAATTTTTTTGTTGTTCTTAAGTCTACCCATTCAACTGGTAGATAATGCTCATCACCATGCCCAAATGTTTGTGAAAGTGCTGGTCCGGCAGCTACTATTCTAGGACCAACTATCGATCCCTCATTCACGGCATACTTTAAATGTAAAGAAATAAGTCCACCTGCGTCTCCAATAGCAGTAAAACCAGCATCAATTAACGCCTTTAAATCATTAACTGCTCTAGCAAAGAATACTCCAAAAGGCGTTATCAATGGCTCTTTAACAACATCTCCAGTTTTAAAGCCAGTTATGTGAAGATGAGCATCAACTAATCCAGGCATAACAAGCATGCCTTTAACGTCAATAACCTTAGCATCATCTGGTATAGTAACCTCCCCCTCACTTCCTATATCAACAATTACATCATTCTCTACAACTACAATGCCCTTATAGGGAGGACGTCCAGAACCATCGAAAATATAGCCATTAGTTATAACAATTTTACTCTTCATCAAAACCCCCTTAACTACAAAGCTAAAACAAAATATAATCTTTTGCCGCATTAAATATTTTCTCTACACATAGGAGGGAAAATACCTACATTTGATAAATAAAGAATAAAAGGAGCATTTTACGTTCACGATTACTTCATTACTCTATATTTATAGAGGGTAAATTTAGGTTCAGGATAATATACTTAATAAAGTAATTATAACTATTTACTAGTTATTAATGTTGGTGTGGTATACTTATGATGTGGAAAGTTGATTTAAAACCTGCGTATAGCTTATTGAGAATTAATTTAGAGCCAGGAGAAAGTGTTACTTCTGAAGCTGGAGCTTTTGTTTCAGGATTTGGAGATTTTGAAATAAAAACTGAGACTAAAGGGGTCTTTAAAGCGCTAGCAAGAGCTCTAGCTGGTGGAGAATCTATTTTCCTAAATACATTTATAGCTAGAGGACCAGCTGAACTTTGGTTTGCCCCATCATTACCTGGGGATATAGAGTATATCGAGATTTCAAGAGATTTAATAGTGCAGGATACTAGCTATCTAGCTTCACATGGTAATGTTAATATCAGCATTGCATGGAGGGGGTTCAAGGGTTTACTAGCGGAGGCGAGTTAGTCTGGTTAAAAGTTAGTGGTTATGGAGGAGTATGGGTTAATAGTTATGGAGGTATGGAGACCGTTAATCTAAAACCAGGTGAATCTATGATTATAGACAATTTTCATTTTGTAGCTATGGATAGCTCCATAAAGTATAGAATTAGAAAATTTGGTGGATGGAAATCATTTATTTTCGGTGGAGAAGGTATCGTTGTAGAGGTTGAAGGCCCAGGGAGGGTTATAATACAGTCAAGATCTCTACCACCATTTGTACATTTAATAAGAAAGATGATTAAAGTATAGATTTAATATAGAAACCAATATTATCATGGTGCACCATATTTTTTATTTTCTCATATTAATATAATTTATTTGGTGTTACCATGGGAGGAGTAATAAAGACTGGAGTAGCATTTAGAAAGGATACTCTAGATAAGTTAGAGGCATATATGAAGAAGATGGGTTTAACAAATAGGTCGAAGATTATAGATGAAGCGTTAGAGGTTTTCTTAACTGAGAGAAGTATACTTATGGGGACTGGGAAGGTCGGTGGAGCAATACTTCTATACTTTGATCATGATGCTGAGGAAGAATTAACACATATACAACATGATTTTCTCGATATTATAATTTCAAATACCCATGCTCATATAGATCGGGATAACTGCATTGAGGCGATACTTGTTAAGGGTGATATAGGAAGGATCAAGGAACTGATTTCTTTGTTAGAAAGGTTAAAGGGAGTTAAAGCAGTTAGATACGGCTTTTTCAGCATAGGACAAATATAGGATAAGCTAAGTTAGTCACTAATTGTATACGCAATAATTAATTTTTCAACTTGATCAGGACTATCTAAAATAGTCCCTAATACCTGTAGTACTTTTCTTTCACTAGCTTCAGGGTCTCCACAACCTAGAAGCAGCAATCCTCTATCCTCCAAGATCATAAACAATAATTTATGTGCATGTCCAAGAATTCTTCTCGCCATTCCCTTAAAAATACACATAATCATAAATAGAGAATGACTTGTAATATCTTCATTAAACGGTGTTATAACACGTTTAATAACTCTAGCAGATAGATAGTGCTGATTTTTAGAAACTTGTTCTCTTAGTATACTATGAGTGTGTCTACTTAGTATAATCTCCTTTAGCATCATATCATATAAAGTGACTTCATCCTTATACTCACCAAAATCTAGTGTAACACGCCATAAACCATACTTACCCATACTAACATAACCATAATTAATTAAGGTCTCCAGAGCAATAACTATTATTCTATGTTCTCGATATTTATTATTCATTATGGAGAGAATGAGGATAGTCATTATATGTGGTGGTGAATCTAAGAGATTCGGTGGTAATAAACTTTTAGCAAAAATAAATGATAAACGTGTTATTGAAAGAGTATTTGATCTTGCATTAAGGTATACAGATGAAGTGTATTTTTCTATTAAAAATGATAGGCAGTTAGAGCTATACTCAAAAGTTCTAGGGCTAAGTAAAGAGCAGTTTATTATTGATCATCCTAATTTTCCAAATTCACCATTGAATGGGTTCCTAACAGCAATTTTTGGACACGGATTAGAGAATGTTCTTTTTATACCTGGAGATTCTCCGTGGGTATCTCAAGATACTTTTGAACGTTTAATTAGGGAGTTATCTAAAGCGGAAATTCTATCTACGCTTATATGGGGGAATGGGCAGCTAGAAAACATGTGGCTCTATTATAAATGTGGTCTAGATATCGAGATATATGAGTTATATGATGGTATAAATATGCGTAGAAGAGCTACAGACTTACTAAGAATTTCAACATCAACATTATATGTACCAGTTTCAAAAATTACGGATAATCCTAGAGAATTTTCGGATATAGATTACATTAGTGACTTACATAACTCTAGGATTGAGGGAGAGTTGTATGGACCTATAGATGATACCATAGAAATCAAGCACTCATGTATTTATGCAAATCCCTTCTATAGAGCTCTAAGACATCTAAAAGCTGGTAACTTAGATAGCGCTATCAGATATCTTTATTTGGAGATGGAATATTACCTTAAAGAAGGTATCATGCATATAATTAGCCATATTGCTAGAGATATATTTGAAGCTATAGAAACCTATAAGTCATAACATACTTTATTATTTATATTTGAAAATGCCTGTGGAGATAAAGTGTAGAGTTATCGATAGTCGAGGACTGCCTGTAGAAGGCTTACCAGTTTATCTAACTGGAGAGAATATATCATTTTCTGGGTTAACATCACCATCTGGCGAAATAACTTTTATAGCGCCAAAAAATACTGAACTTTACATTTATATTTATAATCCAATTAAAAGGGACTTTAATTTCAAGGATATATATGTTGATGAAGATTGTAAGTTAAATATTACTTTAGATTACGATTTAAAGTCTGGTAATGGAAGAGATGAAAAGCTTGGTACATGTGAGGTATGTGGCAATACCATTTTCTTAGGAGAGAGAGTATATATTTTCAAGGATAAAGTCTTACATTACGATTGTTTTCAAAATATGAGGAAAAATAATTACTTGAGTGATTTAAGGAAGGTTTTAGCAGAGCTTGAACAACCAGTAGAAATTGATTATAGCGATATAGATAACTGGATCGTTGAGTATCTTGAGGATTTAGGCTTTACTGTATGTGAAGATGTGATGGTTAACTATCATATGCATCCTATTGAAGTCTATGAAGCTACGTTGGGAATTCATCGTGGGAAAGACTTTACATTAGATATTCTCGCATTATATCCTGGAAGATATCCAGATTTAAATCTAGTTATCGCGATAAGCTTATACAATAGCTATAGGAAATATACGCTTGATCTCGCTACATTTACGCCGTATAAAATAATCATTAGAGGATGGGGTGATATTGAGGATAAGGGGATGTATAGACCTCGCGAGCTACCTAATGTCCTAAAGGAAATTGTTAAAACAGAGCTACAGTTAAGAGGAATATGTGGATAAAAGCTATTTTATGGTTCTTCAACATATAACCTTATTAGGTGATATTCTTGGAAGTAGAGTTTAAAGGTAAGGTTATTAGGCTTGTTAAGGGTGATATTACTGAGTTAGAGGCTGATGCTATAGTCAATGCTGCTAACAAGTGGCTTAAGCATGGTGGTGGAGTAGCTGCTGCAATTGTTAGGAAGGGTGGTGATATAATTCAGAAGGAGTCTAATAAGATTATTGCAGAGTATGGTCCACTTGAAGTTGGTGATGCTGTAGCAACTACAGCGGGTAAGTTAAAGGCTAAAGCTGTAATTCATACTGTAGGGCCTATGTATGGTGAAGGTGAAGAGAGGCTAAAATTATGGAAAGCTACGCAGTCCTCGTTAAGGCTCGCCGATAAAAAAGGCTTTAAGTCAATAGCATTTCCAGCAATATCCACAGGAATATACGGTGTTCCACCCGAAATAGCTGCCGACGCGATGCTTGAAGCAACACTTGACTACTTAGAGAAGGAAAATAAAAATATAGAACTAGTTATCTTTTGTCTTTTCGAGAACCGGGTTTACAAAGCCTACGAAAGGAAGGTTAAAGAGCTATTGAAGAAAGGAAGGGTCTCACAAAAATAGACATTATTAACATAACTAGCTGTAGCTTAAAAAATTACTCCTACACTATTAGCTTTTTTTACCTAGTAGTATCTTGTGATTGTGGTAATAAAGTCTTTGATCATCGTAATATCTAAATTCTCGTCTAGCGGTATTCTCAAGTATGCTGCGGTATAGTTAAAATATGGTTCTCCAACTCTACTAAATAGTGTTAATACTCTATTATCGTGATTAAATTTATATCCCTCACATGGTTCATGTCCACGAATTATCGCTATTAAATTATTCTCCTCTAAAAATGATATTGTTATATCTTTTCCAAACTCATGCCCCGCACCTCTCATCGAGGGCATACTTCCAAACCCTTCAAATGGATCACTCCAAAGCAAATATTCCAAAGTCTTTGGATCTGGGTCACGTAGATATTTAATATCGTGTCTCTCTGGCGGTATACCGCCATGAACCAAAAATAGCCTATTTCTAGTAATACCAGCATGAGGTAAAGATTGAAATAATGTAAAGTATAGATTATAAAGCTCTGAGCTTTTCTCACCAAACTTATACCTTAAGATATATGGGAAGTCATGAGGATACGGGGGTAATTGTGGGGGAGGTTCATGATTACCACGAATAAAGACGACGTTTTCAGGATAATTAATCTTAAGCCATAAGATTATATTTATGGCTTCTACTTGGTTAGGTCCCCTATCAATAATGTCACCAAGTGAAATTAGTTTTCCACCACTTTCCAGAAATGAAATTAAATCAGTTTTTCTAAAGATTTCTATCATAGTGTCTAAGTCGCCGTGAATATCGCCGATAATTATAGCTTCACCAGAAATATTCTCTACAACTCCGCCATTCCATTCTGACCTGAATACCTTAATAGCTTCTAAAACTAGTTCTGAAATATCATTAAAGGTATATTTTGATATTCTATTAGAAAGTTCCTCTATATTCATTCTTACTCAACTTACATAATCAGGATTTAACTTATAAACCTTCTCTCTACCCCTAGTCTCCTCAATAACTAAACCTTTCTTAACAAGTTTTTCAAGTCGCCTAGCTATAATTCTTCTACTCGCCTTACCACGTAAAGCTCTAACCCATTTAGTTATCTGAGAAATATTTAACTCGTCTGATTTAGCTAATACCCTAATAATATAAATTGAAAGCTCATCTCCCTTAACCTCCATAAATAACTTATTATAGCTTATCGTATCTAAAACCATCCTATAGTATAGTTTGAGTAGTAACTCAACTGCAGATAGAATTTTTCCATAACCAGCTACCTCTTTTTTACTTTCCAATTCCTTTTTAGCTGAAATAATTAACTTAATAGCTTTTTCAAGGCCACCTTTTAAATCTAATAACTTTTCATAATCCTCAAAACTATCTATAGACACTATCTAGTCACCTTACGAATAAGGCTAAAGAGCTTTTTAAAGCTAAAACGTGGAAGAACAATATCTATAACTTTACTTCTAACTTTCTCTGGAATTCCCTTACGTTTAAGCTCTCTTAATACTATCCTTCTTGCTCTAAAAATCTTCCATTTATACTTAAGGTATAGGTATAACAGTAGAATTGCACAGTATACTGAAACTGCTACTAAGTATAATATCGACGTTATTGCACTGAGTAGTAGCTTTATCTTGCTTAACCTCAAAAATCCTCACTATATCATTTTCGACAGCTTCTCAATCAATAAATTTAGGTCTGGAATTTGCCTAGCAGCCAACTCTAATGCTTTATCCTCAGGAATTCCAGCTTCAACTAAAGTTTTGTATGCCTCAGCAATAGCTTTAGCACGTTCTCTAACAACCTCCGGAGAGTAAAATTTATTCATGAGCTCATCTATAGCATCAACAATACCACGTACTAATGTTGGCACCTCCTTACCAACAGCTCTCAAAATAGCACCTACCTCCTCAGCATCACTAACCTTAATACGAATTTCCTTCTCCTTCTCACCTAAAACTTCATTCCTAATTTTATCAGCTAACCCTTTTCTCTCCTCAGCCATTATTATCACCAAATATCGCTAGAAATATCACATAATATAAATGAAGTGTTCATCAATGATCATTTAGCTTCGGCATTAGTTATATAACTGGAATACTATATTTATTACATACCTTATCTAACTCTTCTCGGTAGTACTTCATGGCAAGTGGAAGATAGTCTAGTATATCCTGAGCAGTAACTCCATCCTCTCCTAGGTCGTCTGCTGCTAAGTCACCAGCGAATCCATGTATAAATACTCCTATTCTAACTGCATCCTCAATATTCAAACCTAACCCGTAGAGTGCAGCGATAGTTCCCGTAAGAACATCTCCTGAACCTGCTGTAGCCATACCAGGATTTCCACTCATATTAACGTAAACCCTACCATCAGGATATCCAATTAATGAATGTGCGCCTTTCAATACAATAATCGCATTTAGTTTCCTTGCAGTTTCCCTAAGCACACTAAGCTTATCTTCATTAATCTCTTGTATACTTAACCCAGTAATCCTAGACATCTCACCTATATGTGGCGTCAATATAGTTATATCCTTCCTCTTCTCAATAACAGATAAATCCTTTGAGATAGCTGTAATTCCATCCCCATCAATTAAGACAGGTTTATCAATCTCAAGTGCAAGCTGCCTAATAAGCTCCTGAGTCTCTTCATTAAGTGAAACACCAGGTCCCATAACCACAATATCCGAAATTCCAATTAGCTCTAGCAATCTATCTTTATTTGATAAAGCTATGCTGCCAGTCTCAGTTTCATTTAATGGAATAAATACTATTTCACTACCTTTACTCGCTATGAATGGTACAACTGAACGTGGAGTAGCTAACCTCGAGTATCCACCACCTGCCTTTAAAAATGACATGGCTGAGAAGTATGGTGCTCCATAGTATCCTACTGCTCCAGCTATAAAAAGCGCTTTACCAAAAGTACCCTTATGACCATCTCTTTTTCTCTCTGGAAGCTTCACCAAAGTATTAATCATAGTTTTAATAAACTCTGCATCTTGAATCTGAGGAGGATATGATATATGGGATACATATAGTTTACCACAGTACTCAAATCCTGGATATAATATATTACCTATCTTTGGTAACCCAAACGTTACAGTATAATTTGCCTTAACAGCTATACCCATAACCTTTCCAGTATTACCACTAACTCCAGACGGAATATCAACACTAACAACAACTTTACCAGATTCATTAATCAATCTAATTATATCTCGATAAATTCCACTAACTTCTCTTGATAAACCTGTTCCAAATATCGCATCAACAATCACATCGGCGTTAGCAAGTTCTACCACAAGTTCGTCCAAACCATTTGAATTTGCAATTACCTTAATTGGAAAGCCCAACTTACATGCTATTTCAAAGTTCCTCTTTGCAGAACCCCTAAACTTCTCTACATTCCCCACTATAAATACCTTAACGTAAGCACCTTCAGAATATAGCTTTCTAGCAACTACTAACCCATCACCACCATTATTACCTACACCACAAACTACTACAAATCGTCTACCTCTAATACCTATCTCCCTAAGTATGACGTAGTATACAGCGTGACCTGCATTCTCCATAAGAATATCTTCTGAAATATCAAATTCCTCAATAGCCCTCCTATCTAATTCTCTTATCTCACTAACACTACAGATCTTCATAACTTAAAAATCACCTATAGAATTGATCTCCCTAAGTATTGTATTACCTACAATACCTAACATAAATATAGTATATGCTTTAATTACTCATCCGTAATACTACTTGCGAGGTATACCGACTGGATAAACCAAGGCTATAAACTCGTTATATCCATCTAAACCTAATAATCTATTTATGGGGTCATCTTCAAAAGCTCCAATTGCGCATGTCCCTAAGCCTAGAGCGGTTGAAACTAAATAAATATTCTGACCTAAATGTCCAAGATCCATATTCACATATCTATATGCTCTCCAACTATACTTTGAAGCACTCCTCGGATAAACAATTGAAATACAAATATTAACTGGAGCTTCGAGAACATGTCTCTGGTCTAAGCAATATTTACACAGCTCCCAATTAAATGATCCCTTTTTAATTAAAACGAGACTATGATCATGAACCTCATAATGGTAAATACCGTTATCTAAGTCTCTAATGTTACTTACGACTAGATATAGCTCTAAAGGCTGTAAAGCACCAGCAGATGGAAACATTCTCATAGGATAGCCCCATTCATACTCACGTAATCCAGCGGAATAGTATAATAATGTAGATAACGTTTCAAGGTCTAGTGCTTGATCCTTAAACTCCCTTATAGACCTCCTCTTAATGATCGCTTCTCCAAAGCTTAACTTAAATAATTTAGGATTAGGCTTAGGTAATTTAACCTTTACACCAGACATTTTCTTTAATAATCCAGGTGACATGTAACTTTTACCGGTAAATCTTCTAACTACAGACCACTTAGGAGTATACTTTGATAATTCATGATACAGAAGCCCAGGATCACTAGTTAACCAATCAAAAATTTCACTTAACTCCTCCACTTCTTCCCTAGATAACCTACCAAGAAATTTCATTAATTTATCCTTATAACTCATATATTTCACCAATATTATCTTGTATTGTTAAAGCATATAATATATTACACTTGGAGGGGCTGTAGTTGGAAGTAGTAACCATAGATCTAAAGCCATTTGACATCGAATCTGCTATAGCTTCATACATCTTATTATCTGATAAGTACTATATATTAGTTGAGACTGGCCCGAAAGTAACTGTAAATAACCTATTATCTACATTAAAGGAGGAAGTTGGTATCAAACCTAATGAAATCGACTATGTAATTGTTACACATATACATCTAGATCATGCAGGTGCAGTTGGTACGCTAATCAAGAGTATGAAGAATGCTAAAGTCTTTGTCCATCCACGTGGATATAGATATCTAAATAACCCAAGTAAGCTATGGAAGAGTACGCTAGACACTTTAGGGGATGTAGGGAAGTATTATGGTGAGCCGTTACCAGTACCTAGGTCTAAGCTAGTTAGTATCGATGATAAGGCTACATT
>Ga0190366_1000027_pt1 | contig 26873 bp, 36 predicted proteins | sample 487218910_MG_FD_169990 | JGI IMG/M metagenome (GOLD analysis project Ga0190366, IMG submission 169990) | Hydrothermal vent microbial mat bacterial communities from Southern Trench, Guaymas Basin, Mexico - 4872-18-9-10_MG | ecosystem: Environmental > Aquatic > Marine > Hydrothermal vents >...
CTACCTTATTGGATGAGAAGTGTTCTTTCAATCCCATTAGGTAAATTATTTATTAAGTCTAAAGATCTTGTAAGGAAAAGTGATCTATGGTTTAATGTAGATTCTTGTGTTGGAGATATTGTTTGTAGAGAATTTGATTCAAGTGTAAAGATCATAGATGGGAAGACAAGAAGATCTTTTGAAACAGGTTATTTTGAGCACTATTTTAAAATAGTTAATCCTAGATCCACAATATCGCTTTCTTCTAAAACAATTCTTTCAATTATTAAAAAGCCGATGAACATTTTTGTCTATGGTGAAGAAGATCTTCTTGTTATAGCATTAGGTCTTAATAAATTCTTAAACAATATTGTTTATGGTCAGCCTAGAACAGGCATTGTCATAGTTGATCTTAACTATTATTCTAGGTTAAAGTTTATTAAGATACTTAAGACATTTAAACCAGATATGAGTGGATAGACCAGTTAAGGCAGTGGATTAAACGCATAAAAATGGAGTGTGATTGAATATGGTGAAAACCATTAAGATTGGAGATGAATATGCTGGAGAGATTGTTGAAGAGAAGTATAATCCATTAATTAAGAGAGTTGAGTTAAAGATCAGGATTAGCCATATCGGTAAAGGCACACCATCTAGAGGCCTTGTACGTAAGGCTATTGCAGATGCATATAATGTAGACATTAATAGGGTTTATGTCAGGAAAATAGTTTCTGATTTCGGATGGGGTGTAACGAATATCGAGGCCCATATATATGATTCCCCAGAACGTGCTAAGTTATTTGAGCCTAAGCATATTATTACGAGAAATGAAAGAGCTACAGAACTTTTAGAATTAGAGCTACAGCAGTAGGTGGTAAGGTATGGCACATGTACATAAATTATATGAATATGATTATGAGAAGGGTACAATAAGGCTTAAGAATAAAAGATGTCCTAGATGCGGTAGTGTAATGGCTTATCATAAGAAGCCTGTACCAAGGTGGCATTGTGGTAAATGTGGATATACAGAATTTATTCGTAGTTCAAGGTAAGGAGAAGGCTTTGGAGAAAATAGTTGTTTTAGGTATAGAATCTACTTCTCACACTTTTGGAGTAGGTATAGCTGCTATTATAGATGGAGAGCCTAAGATACTAGTTAATGAATATTCTAAGTATGTTCCCGAGAAAGGAGGTATTCATCCGAGAGAGGCTAGCCAGCATCATATGGTAAAGGCGCCTATGGTTCTAAGGAATGCATTAGACAAGTCGGGTATTAAATTAAAGAATATCGATGCAGTTGCAGTAGCGTTGGGTCCTGGCTTAGGCCCGTGTCTTAGAGTTGGTGCTTCAATTGCTAGATTTATATCATCATATTATGGGAAGCCTCTCGTACCAGTTAATCATGCTGTCGCCCATATAGAGATCGGTAAGCTCGTTAATAAATTAAGTGATCCTCTTGTAGTCTATGTATCCGGAGGAAATACACTCGTATCTATACAGAGGAGACGCAGATATCGTGTCTTGGGCGAAACACTAGATATGCCTCTTGGTAATCTATTGGATACATTCGCCCGTGAAATTGGACTTGCGCCGCCATATGTTGTTGGCGGTAAGCATCAAGTCGATATATGTGCTGAATGGGGTAAGGAATTCATAGACTTACCATATACTGTTAAGGGAAATGATCTATCTTTTTCGGGGCTTTTAACAGCTGCACTTAAAAAAGCTCGTCAAGCAAGGAACAAGGTTGAACTTGGCAATGTATGTCTTTCTTTTAGAGAGACAGCATTTAATATGGTTGTTGAAGTTGCTGAGAGAGGTCTTGCATTAACTCGTAAGAAAGAGGTTTTGCTGACTGGCGGTGTAGCAGCTAATGAGTATCTTAATTCAAAACTTGATAAGATGGCTGGACTCCATAATGCAAGATTCTATACAGTACCTCACGGGTATGCGGGTGATAATGGTGCTATGATAGCCTGGACAGGATTATTATTGTATGTCCATGGAGTAACGATAGATCCCTTAAAAGCATTTGTTAGACAGAGATGGAGGCTTGATGAGGTAGATCTCCCATGGATCCCGGAGAACTAGAGTTTATAACACAAGGTGCTGAAGCTCAGTTATACATGACGATATTTCTTGGATTTAAATCGATTGTTAAATATAGGGTACCCAAGCCCTATAGACATCCTGATTTTGATAAACTATTTAGGTATAGAAGGACACTTATTGAAGCAAGGATTATGTCTCATCTTAAAATTCTCGGCCTAAATGTACCGGCAATATACTTTGCAGATCCCGATCACGGATTGATCATCATGGAGTATATTGATGGACATAGATTAAGTGATTGTCTAAGTGAATTAAGTAGAGATGATATCATACGATATGCTTTAAGCTTAGGTAGACAGACAAGTATAATGCATAAAAACACTATTTATCATGGCGATCTAACTATAGCTAATACAATTATAGCAAATGATAAACTATACATAATTGATTTTGGATTAGCTGGTTATAGCAGGGATCTTGAGGAATATGCTATAGATATACATTTACTTAGTAGGAGTATAGAGGCATTATATCCGGAACTACATGATCTATTCATGGAATATTTCTGGAAAGGCTATATGGAGATTGCTGGTAAAGAGTTTACAGCTAAACTGAAGGATAAGGTGCGTGATATAAGATTAAGAGGAAGATATGTGGAAGAAAGATTAAGGAGGAAGATCTCTCGTGAAAGATACATGTAAATACACGCTATACTTTCTAACAGGCAATAAGCATAAGGTATTAGAGGTTAAAGAAGTAGCTAGAAAATATGATATTTGTATAGTGCAAGAATCCATTGGTAAACTAGAGATACAAGCTAAGGATCTAGCAGAAATAGCCTGGTATGCTGCAGTAAATTATTATCTACATTATAGGAAGCCTGTGCTTGTTGAAGATGCAGGTCTCTTCATTAAATCATTAAATGGGTTTCCCGGTCCATATAGTAGCTATGCATTCAAGACAATAGGCTTTAACGGTATATTGAGGCTTATGAAGGGTATAGATGATCGTGAGGCCTACTTTGAATCAGTTGTTGTAATAGTCTATGAACCATATATTATAATTGAAAGGGCAAGAGTATATGGTGAAATATCTAGAGCGCCTAGAGGTAAAAAAGGCTTCGGCTTTGACCCAATATTTATACCGCAGGGAGAGAAAAGGACGTTTGCTGAAATGGATGTCGCCGAGAAGAACATGTATAGTCATAGAGCAAAAGCTGTATCCAGAGCATTTGAAAAACTTTTAACCCTAGTTAAAGTTTAAAATACCCTGTAACATTCTTGTGTTTTTAGGAGTAAGTAGCGGGTATAGGGAGAGTGTATCAGTATGAATAAACGTAGGGAAAAGGGCAAATCACATTCAACAAGACCTGCAAGAGCTGGTCCACCTAGATGGCTTAAGCTAGATATGAGTCCAGAGGATGTCGAATTACTAGTTGTCGAACTTGCCAAGAAGGGCTATACACCGTCAATGATAGGCATTATATTACGTGATCAATTCGGCATTCCTCTCGTTAAACAAGTTACTGGCAAGAAACTCACGCGGATACTTGAAGAACATGGAGTAACATTACCCGTTCCCGAGGATCTACTGTTTCTCATGAGGAAAGCTGTTAATCTACGTAGGCATCTTGAGGAACATCCAAAGGATCTTCATGCTAAGAAGGGTTTGATCGACTTAGAATCAAAGATTCATAGACTTTCAAAATATTATAAGAGAGTAGGTAAGCTTCCACCAGACTGGAGATATGATCCTGAGAAAGCTAAACTACTTGTCTCAGGTTATATGTAATTTTATGATACGAATATACCCATTAACCCCTCTTATCATAGCTACTGCATAAGCAGCTAATAGTATTGCCATAATTTTACTCAATACAATACTACCATATCTACCAAGAAGATTCAACAACTTATCGCTGCCTTCAAGCATTATCCATGCAAGAACTATATTTATGAGAAGGCTGAGTAGTGCGGTAGTTAATCCCAATGAGTATTTTATATAAATAACAATAGTTATTGCGCCTGGTTCGGCAAGCAATGGAGTCACTAATGGGACAGCGGCTATCTCCTCCCTTTTACCTCTTCTGCAGCACTATGTTCAAGTATACCAAGTACTGCATAGATGAAGAGTATGACCCCTCCTGCTATGCGGGAATCATCTATAGTAATTCCGAAATAAGATAGTATTAGATCGCCCGTCAATATAAATGTCAATAGTATCATGCCAGCAACTACTATACTCAATCTTATTGTTTTTCCTACGTAATGGTTCTAAGTGCTTTGTAAGGTAGTAGAATAATGGAGCATTACCAATAGCATCAAGTACTACAAACAGCATTAGCATAGCCTGTAGTAACTCATTAAGACCTACCATATTGTCATCCCCTATTCTATGGGGCTTCTTATAACAGTGCAAGTAATCATCCTTTAATAAGGTATCCATAGCTATATTTAATTTAGATTAGAAAGTTTAGGTGCTAATACTTGAGTACTATATTATCTAATTTTGGCAAGGCCTTTGGAGATTTCTTGAGTGAATCTAAGAAATATGGTTTTATCAGGGTTATTCCATTACTTGGAATAGACTCGATTATAGCGTCTTCAATAGCCCTTAAATTATTTGGAGACAATGGATATGATACTGCATTATCTCTTAAACCTTATGAAGAAGTTAATGAGCCAACATTATTCATAGATCTAAAACCGGTTAAATGTAATGCACCATGCTTATCAATAATATATATCTCTGGCGAACAAGGAGTAGTAGATGAGGGAGATAAGAAGATCATTTATACTGATTCAAGTGTATCAGCTACGCTAGTAAAGACTATGGAAAACTATTGGATCGTTGAATCAATCGAGAAAGTATTAGCTCTTGTTGGAGGCATTGAGAGGGGAAGAGATCAAAGTAGAGAAGGCTTCATAGGTTTAGAAAAAGAAATAGTTAATGAATTAATCAATTCTAAGAATCTTATAGTTGATGCTGGACTTAGATTATGGGGTTGGAAAAGAAGAACTTTGATCGATATGTTGTCAATAACTTACTCACCATACATACCTAGTATAACAGGTTATAGGGATAAAGCATATGATTTAATTTCTAAACTAGGGTTTAAAGAGCCTGAAAAGGTTACTGCAGGTGATTTAATATCTGATCCTAAGTACATTAAAGATCTTGTTCAAGAGCTATTGTCCATACTTAAGAGTGTGAGTAAGAGGGCAAGAAACCCCATAGAGGTTCTTGGAAGAGTATATTTTACAACGTTGCTAGGCCATGAAATAGATCTTATGGACTTATATGGTTTATATCTGACAATGTTATCTCTTAGTGGCGACGCTCTCATAAACCTATTCTATTTACCACAGGACATAATTTTATTAGAACAACTTCTATACCTTTACGAAAAATACATTGGCGATGTAGTTAAAGAGATTACTGAAAACATTCAAACATACATAATCAATAATGGATTACCATATATTAACGCTGGAATAGTTAAGAGGCCTGAGGTGTATCTAAAGATTTTGTCAGAATTAGGGCTTTTGCCTCAGCATCCAGTAAAATTAATGAGTAAGGATGGATACTTATATACATCATATTCTGAAATACTTAGAACAAATATAGAATATGAAAGACTTCTTCCAGAACAACTAGTATTATTGAAGGGTTGATCAATGAATCAATTAACATTAGTGCTAGAAATAAGGACTAGATCAGAAATAGTGAATAGTCTATACAAGTCAATGCATCCTGACAACTTATTTACTCCATCCAATATGTCTATTGAAGAAGAGATTGATTCAAGAAACGGTCTATATAGGATAAGTATTAGAGTTCCACTTAATAGTCGTTATATTAAATCTTCGAGACAAACTCTGGATGAAATACTTGGTTTAATGACTGTTATAAGAAGGATTATGAAGTATTAATTATAACGATGTCTATAATAATCCTCTCTTCTCCAGTAATTTCCTTATATATTCTCTTGTATACATTCCAAGCGGTTTTCCATGGGTCTTCTCCGTCAATCTACAATATGAGCATTTAATACCGCTTGAAATTAAACCACATATGCTACATTTCATAAATATCCTCTCGTGCAACTTAGGATATTTATCGATATTTCTAATAAATGATCTAATAAAGCTGAGCTTTATTCCAGGAAACTTCTCTTCAAGGATATAAATATGATTTTTAATAACATTATTTAAAGTATTAGATCGAGCTTCTGGACATTCTTCTTTAACAAATTCAACCTTATTTATCAATATGTATATGAGTGTCTCTCTTTCAAAGACTTCATATAAAGGACGGATCTTTGCAGCTGCAGCATTATCGATATTATCAGTACGTGGTACTAGCTTAGCGATCCCCACTAAATTTTGTTGGAGAAACTCCTTCAGTATAAATGTCATAATATCATCGAGATTATGACCTGTAGCAATAGCATCTGCTTTCAACTCTATAGCTACTGCATTCATGATATATCGTTTAATAATGCCGCATACACTACAAGAAGGCCTTCCAGACTTCTTAGCTAATTCAGGTACACCCATTCCAAGAAAATCCTTTAATTCAACTACAATTAATGGGAGATCTACTTCTTGAACCACTTTTTCCACTATTTTTCTACTAATTGCACTGTATTTTCCAATTCCTAGATCTATATGTAGCACGTATGGTTTAAAATGGATTTCTTTACTTAGTTTACTAAGGATCGTTAATAATGCAATGCTATCCTTTCCACCAGATACAGCTAATAATATTTTTGATCCTTTCTTAATTAATCCATATCTCTTTATACTACGTCTAACTTTTTCTTCAATAAATTCAGTATAATGTTTGCTACATAGGTATTTTCTTGCATATTCTATCTTATCAACAGCTTTTCTTCCACAAATACTGCATTTAGCCACCTGAAGCCACCCTATAAACCTCTATTTCCTCTCCATCAAATAATTCATCATCTCTTGTAATAACCTCGCCTTTCCTCATAACTACATAGGCATTTAAACTTGAGCCCTCGGCTTTAGCCAAGAACTCAATTACCTTCAATACTTTTACTTTACTTTCTTTTAACTGATACTCTATCACTCTATTATCCGGGATAATTATGATCTTTATAGCCATATACGTCACCACATTACTATGTTCGAGATAATCAGAGACTACACTATCTTTTATCGATTATTTCTTTAAGTAATTAATAATGTGATTGAGAGATAGCTATTCTTAAATATTTAAAGTTTTCAAAAGCGTATAAGCCTTTATTTAAGCTAAAAAGTTATAATCTCCTAGTCTAGATATATGCATCACTAGGTGATTAATGGGATGTCTAGAAGGAGAGTAGCGATTAGAGATAAGTGGAAGCTTAAAAAATGGTATCAGGTAATAGCGCCCCCGGTATTCGGAGGAGCATTATTAGGCACTACCCCGGCTGATGATCCATTAAAACTTATTGGTAGGGTTATGGAGGTAACACTGTACGATATAACAGGCGATCTAACTCAAGTTCATATAAGACTATATTTCCAGATAATAGATGTCCAAGACACTAAAGCTATAACTAGGTTTAAAGGACATGAGTTGTCAAGGGATTACATGAGAAGCTTAATTAGGCGTAAAAGCAGTAAGATACAGGGTATATTTGATGTAGTTACAAAAGATGGTTATAAGCTTAGGATAACAGCAGTAACGCTGACAAGTTATCGGTGTAAGACCAGTCAGAAAAGAGCAATAAGAAAGGTGATGAGAGACATAATATCTAGCCAAGTACCTCAAATGACATTTGATGAAGTAATTCAGGCAATGATCTTTGGGAAATTCTCTCAAGAAATAGCTGAAGCAGCAAGAAAGATCTATCCAATCAGAAAGGTAGAGATCTATAAGTCTAAATTACTAGCAATTCCATCACCAGAAGGACCTAAGTCAGCAACTGTTGTATCTCCATTGATGTTTAAGAGATAAAAGTTCTCTCTAAGGACTATTCTCTTTGTGTATTTAATTTATAGTTCTTATAGTATACTATTATTATTTGAAGAATAGCTAAGATTTTCCTAGACAGTATATAAAAATGTGTATTCATGGATGTTAAGGGTTTAGGACTATGGTTGATAAATATGATATACTTGTTAAGACAAGTCTTGGTTTTGAAAAAATTGTTGCATCACGTATTATAGAGATTGATGACGAGGCTAAGGTATTTCCGTCGCCTAAAGGATTTAAGGGATTAGTACTTGTTAGAGCAGGGAAACTCGATCGTGAGGAACTTTATAAGAGGATTCTTGAGGAAGTTGTTGAGGCTGATAAGGTCATACTGGTTGATGCTATAGCCCCGACCACACCTGAGGAGATCGCTGAAGTAGCCGCATCTATTGCTAGGGAGAAGATTAGTAGTGATGAAACATTTGCTGTACGTACTACACGTAGGGGTAAGCATAGCTTTACAAGTATTGATATTAATGTAGTTGTTGGAGATGCTGTCCGGAAAGCTACTGATGCATCTGTTAACCTGAGATATCCTGATAAGATTGTTCTTGTTGAGATAATAAGCGATATCGCATTAATATCCGTGGTTCCTAGTTCATTTGAATGGCATAAATATGCTCCTGGTAAAAAGCCTCTTCAAAAACTATTTAGGAGGATAGCTGTCGTCCAAATGCCATATCTAGGGCCTAGAGACTCTATAAGGGTTATGGGTAGGAGAATTGGTAGGGAAGTACAGAATTTTGAGGTAGGCGAGCTAGTCATAGCTCCTAAAGGAATCGTTGATGCTGGGCAAATGATGTTATTTATAAAATCCGTATTAGAAGGGATTAATTCTAGATACGAGGTTCAGAGAAAAAGTTATCCATATAGACCATATAAAGTACCAGTTCATATAATGGATTTACATCAACTTGTACGTGATAGAAGTAATGAGCCAATAATAGTCTTTGAGCCTGAGGGGAAATATATTTGTGATGTAAAGGACGAATTAGCCAAGCTTATTCTAGATTCTAAGAAAAGAGTTAATCTATTATTTGGATCTAGGGAGGGCATTCCTCTCGGAATATATAGGTTTGCTGATTTAGTTGTTGATATAGCACCTGGTATAACTTTGTCTACAGACTATGCTGCAGCCGCAGGACTTATAGCTTTAGCAACTGTTCTTTATAACTTGTTTGGAGAGTGATATATCGTGAAAGCAGTTATATTGGCTGCTGGCAAGGGTGTAAGGCTTAGACCTATAACTGAGACTCGTCCTAAGCCTCTTATACCAGTATTGTGTAAGCCATTGTTATTGTGGCATCTAGACTATTTATTAACTAATAGTAGTTTATTTGATGAAATAATAATTGTTGTAAATTATTTAAAGGAAAAGATTATAGACGCTGTAAGAAAACACCCGCTTCATGAACTTATCAGATTTATTGAGCAAGGAGAGGAATTAGGAACAGGTGATGCAGTTTATAAAGCAATAAAAGACCTTGATGACAATGAAGAAGTTCTAGTAATCTATAGCGATCTATTTATAGCGGATAAAGAACTATATGGAAAAATATTAAGAACTGAAGGAAATGTTGTGGTAGGAGTTGTACATGAAAACCCAAGTGAGTATGGTGTATTGATTGAAGAGAATGGTCTCTTAAAGAGCATTATCGAGAAACCAGCTATGCCTCCTTCAAATCTCGTTAATGCCGGTATCTATAAATTTAGAGTAGGTGATCTAAGACCCTATTTAGAGAATTTAAAGCCTTCAGTACGTGGCGAGTTAGAGTTTACTGATGCATTAACTAATGCTGTATTGAATAACACTATTATAAGGATTTTAAAGTTAGATGGATCGAAATGGATCGACATAGGCCTTCCATGGAATATATTGGATGCTAATAAAATGGCTTTTAAATACTTGGTAAAAGGCTCTAAATTTAATGGAGTCATTGAATCAAATGTTTCTATTAAAGGAAATAATATAGTTATTGAAGACGGCGCTCTCATAAGATCGGGTACTTATATCGAAGGCCCTGTCTACATAGGTTCAGGTGCAGTTATAGGACCTAATGCTAGGATAAGACCATATAGTGTTATATGTAATGACTCGGTCGTTGGCTTTAGTGTTGAAGTTAAGGAAAGTCTTATCATGGAACATGTCCACGTAAGTCATCTCTCCTATGTAGGTGATAGCATCATATGCGAAGGTGTGAACTTTGGAGCTGGTACTATAACTGCTAATTTACGTTTTGATGATAAACCTGTTAAAGTGACTATTAAAGACAGAAGAGTCTCTACTGGCAGGAGAAAGTTTGGTGCAATAATTGGTGGATATGTAAAGACAGGGATCAATGTATCTCTTATGCCTGGTGTAAAAGTAGGCTCTTACAGCTGGATAGCCCCTGGTGCAGTAGTATATGAGGATGTACCTCCAAGATCTTTTCTAAGATTTAAGATAGAATACTATATAGAGCCTTTAAGCTAGATATGAATAATAGATGATGTAATAATATAGGGCTGAAATCGAGATGAGGATGAGTATTGAAGAATTTAAAAAGAAATATCCTAACATTGCGAAGGAATTGTTCTCAGAAGACAAGCCAGAAGGATCATCAATAGACCTACGCTTTGAGACCCCATTAACTGATCCATGGAGAGGGTATCTTCCAGGCCCCATAGACTATATACGTAGGGCTAAGTCTGTTGAAGAAGCTATAAAGGTCATAGACTATCTTGAGGAACATGGAGAAATAACGTTAGATGAAGCACAAATGTATAGAGAGAAGTTATTAAAGGAGGGACTTGAAGCATTTGGACCTAGGAAAGAAGATAATTACTATTATAGAAAGGCTATGGAGTATTGGAGGAAAATGAGCCTTAGATCATCTAGTGATGTGCGCCGGCGGCAACGATCTTAATTACATCACCATCCTTTAAAACATGATCTTCGCCGATGCGTTCACCAGTCTTAGCATTAATGGCATAAATGAATGTCTTTCCTAGATCAGTGTGTATCATATAGGCTAGTTCTCTTGCAGTTGTACCTTCTGGTACAAGATATGCATCTGGCAAAACATTCCCATAGTGATCAGTGTATTTATGGTGATCCTCTACTGGATAGACTACTATTAATCTAAGTTTTTTAAATACTGCATTATTGAGTAGTTCTTGGACACCTGTAGAACCCCACTTACTCAATACATGATCAACTATGTATTTTAATCCTTTCCTTTGACTAGGTGTAAGTTTAGATTCATCAATGATCTCGAAATTATTGTCTCCAGGTACATATCTTATATAGTTTTTAGAAGCAGCTTTCTTCAAGACATACTCAGCTAATGCACTAACTGGTACAACGTTGTCCTCTCCAAATTCCTCCTTAAGCCTCTTAATGTTCTCTTCTGCAGTAGGTATATCGGATTTATTAGCAGCTATAATTATTGGCTTAGATACCCTTCTAAGCCATATTGCAAAATCGATTACGTCTTGTCTATTCCAGTTAATGAACTTTTTACCTTCTAGCCCTGCACTCCTAATAGCCTCTACTACATGGTATTTATTAACTGATAATCCGGAGAGATACTGAGTTAATAGTTCAAGAGGATTCTTAGAAGCAATAACATGTCTAACAAACTTCTCCCATACCTTGGACACAACACTTGCAAACCATAGATCAACTTCTCTCTGAATAAGTCTAGCTTCTTCAACAGGATCATATGTACCAGGAGATACCGGGTGACCATCAGCATCTGTTGAACCACTAGCATCAACAACATGTATCAATACATCTGCCTGCCTTAGATCATCCATAAACTTATTTCCAAGGCCCTTTCCTTGGTGAGCTCCAGGTATAAGTCCTGCTACATCCATTATCTTTATAGGTATGAATCTATAGTCTCCTAGACAGAAACCTGTTCTTGGATTACATTTTACACCTAGTTCTACATGTACGCATTTCTTCTTAACATAGCCGACTCCAACATTAGGCTTAATTGTAGTAAATGGATGATTAGCGATCTCTACAGGAGCTAATGTCATTGCTGCGAAAAGCGTTGATTTACCTACATTAGTCTTGCCAATTATACCAATGAGTTTCTCCGTAGGAGGCATGATATGCAGACCTCTTTCAAGATATCTAGGTTAATATTAATAAATTAATATTTTCTATTGACCTAATTAATTATCTCTATCATTACAACTATTCATAAAAACGCAACTGATCTATAAATAAATTAACTGTATTAAGAAGGAAATATAAGAACATTAATATCTTCACAAAGTCTCATATACTTAAGCTTATATAAATATAGATTAACAATTCTTTAACATAGTTAAATATACTTCATTTTAATAAATAATTTCTTTGCGATATACATATATCATTTCGATAACATATTAAAATTGGTGAACGTGATGCGTGCTATTATATTACTACTAATGATCTTGATGCTTTATGCGTTCACTGGTGCATCATATGTCTATAGTGATGAAAAAGTACGAGTAAGTATTGAAAGCGTGGAATCCTACAGTTCAGTCGGTGAACGTGATCTACCATATTCAAATGACGCTGCAGAGGCATTCATAAATGTATTCAGTGGTGATAGTCAGTTCGAATATCAATGGTGGAGTGATTATGCTGCATGGCCTAGTGATTGGCGGTCTGAATACGTTGGTGGTGATACCTGGGCTTCATACCACGTTTATAGATGGCACTATGCAATATTCATCGGCCATGGAAATGAAGGTATAATAGCCTTTGGTGTAACTAAGGATGGCCCTGTAGAAGATACATATATAGTTAATATTGCTGGATATACAAGCGATCTTGAACCCCATGTATACTTCCATAAAGTCGGTACAGCAACTACTTATACTCTATGGGCTGTATTCGCATCTTGCAAGACACTTTATGATCCTGAACCATGGGGGGATAATAGCAAAGTGAAGCTTATAGCCGAGTGGGCTTTCAACGGTAATGGCGACCTATGGGATCTTGCCGGGACATACCTTCATGGTATGGTTGGCATGCGCACAGACTTCCTAGAAGCTAATGCATTAGGAATAGACTATGCATCACCGACACTACAAGCTTTTGCTGAGAAATTAAGAAGTGGAAAGCCTGTAAAGACTGCATGGTTTGAGGCTGTATCTGAGCATCAAAGAAACTGTATTGGACCCTTCTGCACCTTTGTAGGTAAGGCTGCAGCTTTATCTTTGAAGATGCAGGCTTTTGATGAAAACTCCCAACTAGTTGATGAAGCGAACTATATAGATTGTGAAGGAATGTACCTTTATGGGACTACGTACATGGATCCTAGAGTATTCTTGGAGACATACACTAGCCAAGGATATACCGTAACTTACACGTGGTACTATGTATATCAGCCATGAGGTGGGTGTGTAATGCAGGATGATCTTACACTATATAGGATATACATGGTAGTCCTCATAATAATGATGATCCTCACAACTATCCAGCCCGTTTGTCTAATGGCTAGTAATACTTTGGTGTGTGCTAGGTCTGAATATAGTTATTCGCCTAAGGATATAGATTACCTAGCCAATACTAAGGTGCCCATAATCAAGCTAAATAGATTTGATCCTAACAGCATCTTCTACAGGGATCTCATATATCATTTAGTTATGAATATATCCCATTATAGTATAGGCGAGATACTAGGTTTCCTAAAACCCATTAGGGAGTACACTGTCGTAGTTGATGGACTAAGGTACAGGGTTAGAGAGTTTGAGAAGGGCTGTATGGTTGTATCTGAAATAGGGATGGTGTATTTTAAGTATCTAGATGGACATAGCCTGGCTACGCGGTCATATAGATTAATTACTGAAGACAGTGATCTACGTAGGCTCTTGTTTAATATAGTTCTTCAGGTTAATCCGCCAGAGCTGTTTAACATATCATATTTTGGAATGAGTGGAGAGGAGGTTTACACAGGTATTGCTTACACAGTATATCCTAACGGCACCATCAAGGGTGGAACAATTAGTATATCATATAAAAACCCATATGACATATACTATATCTACCTTGGCGGATTAAGAATAGTTTATCCAATGAAGATAAGAGGTGTATCATCAGCCTCGGTTAAAACGGTATCGAAAGCTTATGACTATCTAAAGGCGCAGTATCTTGAAGCTTTTATACCACATAATCCGGTAGTTAAATTCATTGAAATAGATAATACATTGATCAAGTACATAAAGGATGAATATATTAAAGAAACAGGAGTAAACCCTGATGACATAAAGGTATATGATTTATATCTGGCAATCTCTAAAGACTATAACTATCTATTACCTATCATTAAAGTAGGCTCGCCAAGTACTAACATTGTCATATGGTTCCAAATAACATCGCAGGGTAAGGCAGTGGTCTATGAAAAGGCCATATTAGCTGGACCCCCATCGGGACCGGATACTGGCGATCTTATTGATATAAGTAAGATCATTACTTCTTCAAACAATGTTAATAATAATATGTTAGTCATATATGTATTCATAGTAGTCATAGTCATAGCGTCAGTCATCGTATTAAAATACCTAAGGAGGCGAAGGGCATAAGACTTTATCTAATCTAATACAACTCTTTCTCTAAGACTTCTAATTAGTAATAATTTAATGAATATTACTGCTATATTCCAGAAATACTATTCTCATCGGTATCCATGTATTCTCTTCACTTGTATAGGAAATTAAGGGATTTATGGTGAGTAATGGGTAATGTTTACTATGTGCTGAATAATATACTGTATGCAACGGTTCTCGCACGTAGAGCTTTTCTTTTAACTATGGATAAAGCTTTAAAGGAGTTTCTTCAAAAACATGATCTATCAACCAATATAGTTCTTTCTCATAAGGAATTATTTAAGAAGGTAAATGATAGGACATTGCCTTGATCGGTCATTTCCCATAGGTATCGTTACTTTACTTATCAAGTAATGTTATGTTTAAATTTATAAACTAGTGTAGATGTCTATACCTTCTTAGGCTATGAGTTAGAGATATATATGGGAGGGTTGACATGGCTAAGAGCATGTATCACTATATAGCTATGCTTTGGAAGAGACCGTATGATGGAGAAATGGGTTTATTGATGAAGCAGAGGCTTATACAATGGAGAAAACAACCAGCCATTGTTAGGATCGATAAGCCCACTAGACTGGATCGTGCACGTGCACTTGGCTATAAGGCTAAACAAGGTTTCATAGTTGTAAGAGTAAGAGTTAGGAAAGGTGGACGTAGGAAGCCCCGTCCTAATAAGGGTAGGCGTCCTAAGAGAATGGGTGTTTATGGATTTGCACCTGCTAAGAGCCTAAGGCTTATTGCTGAGGAACGTGCTGCTCGTAAGTACCCGAATCTAGAGGTTTTGAATAGCTATTATGTTGGTGAGGATGGATTATTTAAATGGTTTGAAGTAATACTTGTCGATCCTCATCATCCAGCTATAAAGAATGATCCTGACATCAAGTGGATTACTAGTAAAAGCCATCGTGGAAGAGTATTCCGTGGATTAACTAGCGCTGGTAAGAAGATGAGGGGCTTAAGGAAAAGCCGTGGATTAAGGGGTACTCATAAGTATAAGTGGAAGAAGAAGCAGAAAGAGAGGCTATTGAAGAAGAGGCATGAGGCAAGCCGAGGCGCCCGCGATCTATGGGTTGAAGCTATGAAGAGGGAAGAGGAGCGGGGCTAGAGATTACTATTTTATCCTTATTCTATATAGATTATTATTTGGAGTTGTATCTTTGATCAAGATCAATTATGTCGAGTTAAAAACATACGTCCATGCTACTGAGGATGAAAGAAAAGTATTGGATGCATTATTTAAGATTATACCAAGTGAATTTAAAGATAAAATTAAAATAAATAAACAAATTGTCAAAGGATATTATGGCAATCCTATAACTATCATACAGATCGTTTTACGTAACAAGTATGCCGTTGAATTATTGAGAAGACTAGGGTCATTACTGGATGATGTTGAAAGAAGCGTTTTGAAAGCCAGCTTTAATCTTAGGTATGATAATAGATCTAATAAGTTCTTTATACGTCTTGACAAACAGGATTTGTTTAGGGGTAAAGCTGTCGTTAGTGATGGTGATGACGTTGTACATATAATGATTTCCTTTAGAGGTAGAGGTGGTACTGAAGATATTAATAAATTGCTTAAGGAGTTGGGCATAGTTTGAATGGCTATATTGATCTATGGGTTAATGTTTCAAGCGATCTTGATAGGATAGCTAGTATTGCTAGATTAATGGGTTATAGATACATTGGCCTAGAAGATCATGGCTTTAAGTGGAAGACTAGGGAATTTAATAATGTAAAATTTGTTAAAAGAATAACTATAGAAGCTTGTTCTGAGAAGGAGATTCGTGAGGAGATAAGGGGAGTTAAAGTTAATTATCCAATTGTTGCTGTTAAACCATTAAGTATTCAAGTAGCACGTTTTGCAGCTCGTGACGGCAGAGCAGATTTGGTTGTTCTTGATAAAGATACTATTGAGTATATTGATAAGACACAAGCTAGTATGATGAAGCAGTTCGGAAAGCCCTTAGAGGTTTGTATCAATTGTTTTCTTAAGGCTTCTTCGCATGAGAAAGGTATGATTTTTAGGAGAATTAGGCTTTTCCATTACTATAGTGTACCCATAGTCTATAGTAGCGGCGCATCTAGGTGGAATGAACTTATACATCCTAAGAGCATATCAGCACTATTGTCTACTCTAGTAGATGTACCTAAGGCTAGCATAGTATATGGGCTTTCATCCATACCATTAGAGATTCTTACTAGAAATAATGTGAGGTGATTACGTGGTTCAAGGAATACTCGTATACATTGCACTTATCATATCTATTGTATCATTACTTATTGTTCTTTTAATGTATTCATTGATTAAGAGGATAAGATTACAATTAGATCTTATTATTAAGAAAGATGTAGAAGAGGCTTTAACTAAGGTTAAGAAGATTAGGAGAAGATACATAGTTTTCTCAATAATATCTGAACATGATTTTGATAAGAGAGAACTTGAGAAGGCTATAAGAAAGAAGCTAGCATTACTATATGGGATAATATCACTTGCGAAAGCAGATCCCCAACTCGTATTCTATGACCCAAGACTTAAGAAAGGAGTGATAAGGACTAGCCATGTAATGAAAGACTATGTATTGGCGGCATTGTCAATAATTAGAAACATAAATGAAAAACAGCTTTTAATTATACCTATAAAGACCACAGGTACAATAAAGAAGGCTAAAAAGATCATGTACACAATAAAAACAAAAACCTAACAAACAAGAATAACTACATAGATGATGAAGCCGCTCCAGAATGAATGGTGAAGAATTCGCGACGAGCTGATAAATCATCTTATAAAGAAAGCTTATAAGAAAGCCAAAATCCATAGAATACTATAGGTGCGGGGGTGCCCGAGCCTGGTCAAAGGGGGCGGACTTAAGACCGACGGACAACCCCCATAAACCGTCGGTGGGGGATCCGCTGGCGTAGGCCTGCGTGGGTTCAAATCCCACCCCCCGCACTATCCCTCTTTGTTATTCATACTTGACTAGCATGGATTAGTTTTCTTTAACGGGTTTTAGAAATAATACAATTAGATGATGTGGCCCGGTATCTGATTGGTGAGGAAGGGACTACCGTCTGATCAGTATCTAATATTTTCTTCATCCCTTGCCCGGTCCTTGGTCGGACTCTTCATCATCTATACATCTATGGTTTTATGGAATAACCTTATTAACTGTGTTTAAGGTATGTATTTCTGAACAGTATTTATTGAGCGTGGTTGTAATGAGTTTTGGTCCTCCTGCAATGGGATACGATAGAGCGATAACGATCTTCTCACCTGATGGTAGGATTTACCAGGTTGAGTATGCCTTTGAAGCAGTACGTAGAGGATGGACGACACTCGGTATTAAGACAAAGGCTGGCGGTGCACTTGTTGTTGAGAAAAGGAAGATATCTCCTTTGATAGATGTTACTGCTGTACAGAAGATATTTCGTGTTGATGAACATATAGGCGTTACTTTTGCCGGTATAGCTGGTGATGGTAGAGTACTTATTGACTATGCAAGAATTATTGCGATACAGCATAGATTCCTATATGATGAACTAATACCGCTTGAATTCCTTGCTAAGCAGGTATGTGATGTCAAACAAGCATATACGCAACATGCTGGTGTCAGACCATTTGGTGTTGCAATGATATTTGTTGGCATTGACTTTAAGGGTCCAGAATTATTCATGACTGAGCCTAGTGGTAGGTATATGAGTTACTATGCAGTAGCACTTGGAGAACGTAGCCAAGCAGCTACAGAGTATCTAGAGAAGAACTATAAGTATAATTTATCAATGAAAGATACAATTCTACTTGGAGTAAATGCTTTATCAGCTGCTTTAGAGGAGAAGGTAAAGCCTGAGAATTTAGAAATAGGATATATAGATATTGAAGAGAAGAAGTTTAAGATATTATCTATAGAGGAAATAGCCCAGCTTATAGGCTAAATATTTTATCACAAATAATTGTTCTCTAATTCCTCTTAGAAGATATGATATAGTGTTAAATATAGTTGTATCCATATTTAGATACGTAGTTGTATTAATAATTTTGAGGGGAAGTATAATGCCAATTACTAAGTATGTAATAGCGCGTTATGAAGCTCGTGGACATAGGTTTGAGATCTTGGTTAATCCTGATCTAGCGCTAATGGTTAAAGAGGGTAAGGATGTAAATATAGATGATCTTTTGATAGGTGATATTGTATATAAAGATGCTAGAAAAGGCTTAAAGGCGTCTCCAGAAAGTTTACGAGAGGTATTTGGTACAGATGATATTACGAAAGTAGCTATAGAAATTGTTAGGAAAGGAGAATTACAGCTTACTGCAGAGCAAAGAAGAGCAATTCTTGAAGCTAAGAAAAAGCAGATCATAAACTTCATAGCTCGTAACGCAATTGATCCGAAGACAAAGCTTCCAATTCCTCCTAAAAGAATAGAGCTTGCTATGGAGCAAGCTCGTGTTTCAATAGATCCATATCGTAGTGTTGAGTCTCAAGCACGAGAGATCATCTCTAAAATATCTAGAATCATTCCAATTAAGATTGCACGTGCTATATTATTGGTCAATATACCCCCGCAGTATGCTGGTAGGATTTATAAGCAACTTGCTGGATTAGGGAAGATTAAACGTAGTAATTGGTTAAGTAGTGGGGCTCTGCAAGTAGAACTTGAGATTCCTGCTGGTATGCAGGATGAAGTGATCAATAAGATCAATAAGTTTACAAGAGGAGCCGCATCTATAAAGATATTGCATGTGAGGTAATAGGGTATGCCAAAGATATATGTAGCTAATAGGCAAATAGTTAGGCCAGGAGACCTACTTGCTGAAGGCGAAGATGTTAAGGGTGGGGACTATACATATCGGATTGGTAACAGCATCTATGCATCTATCCTTGGACTAGCTAACGTAGATGATGGAGTTGTATCAATTATACCGCTTGAAGGCATGAATGTGCCTAAAGAAGGAGATGTGGTTATAGGATTAATTACAAGTGTCGGTATAACCAATTGGATTGTTGATATAAGGGGTCCATATAAAGCTATACTAAATGCTAATGAGGCACTTGAATCATTTAATCCTATAACTGATGATTTAAGGAAATACCTTGATGTCGGAGATTATATAATTGCCAAAATAATTGTATTTGATAGAACAAGGAATCCATTGCTTACAATAAAGGGTAAGGGTTTAGGCAAGATAACGGAAGGTAAGGTGATTGATGTAAAGCCTAGCAGGGTTCCAAGGATTATTGGTAAGAGGAAAGCTATGCTAAACATACTTATAGAACAAACAAAGTGCACTATAATAGTTGGGCAGAATGGGCGCATATGGATAAGGTGCCCTAATGAGGAATTGGAGAACATATTGGTTAGGGCTATTAGGAAAATAGAGGCTGAGGCCCACATACCCGGTTTAACTGAACGTGTTAAGAGATTCATAGAGGAAGAGAAAAGGAGGCTTGGTATAGCATGATGGAAAAACCTGTACTTATAAGGGAGGATGGTCTACGCCATGATGGGCGTAGGCCCGATGAATTAAGACCGATTCGTATGGAAGTAGGTATACTTAAGAATGCTGATGGATCAGCATTAGTACAATTTGGTAAGACAAAAGTTATTGCCGCTGTCTATGGACCTAGGGAGATCCATCCAAAGCACTTGACCTTACCCGATCGAGCATTGATTAGATGTCGTTATCACATGGCACCGTTTTCAACTAGTGAAAGAAAGAGTCCAGCCCCATCACGCAGAGAAGTAGAGCTTTCAAAGGTTATTAGAGAGGCTTTAGAAGCAACTATTTTTACAGAATATTTTCCTAGAACGACAATTGATGTATTTATCGAGGTTCTACAAGCTGATGGTGGGACACGTACTACAGGTTTAACTGCTGCATCTTTAGCTATAGCAGATGCTGGTATTCCCATGAGAGATCTTGTTGCTGCAGTTGCTGTTGGTAAAGTGGATGGAGTGCTTGTACTTGATATTGATGAAGTCGAGGATGAATTTGGTGAAGCTGATATGCCTGTTGCTATGATGCCGTCACTTGACAAGATTGTTCTCCTACAGCTCAATGGTGTATTGACACGTGAAGAGTTCAGGGAGGCTTTAGAGCTTGCAAAGAAGGGTATCATGGAGATCTATAGGTTGCAGAAAGAGGCCTTAACTAAGAAATACCTTATGTATCCAGAAGAGTAGGAGGTGATTATGAATGTCTTTAACACCTACATCTCAACCTGTAATGCCTAGGCTTAAACGTGATACTCTATTATCATTACTTAAAAAAGGTAATCGTATAGATGGTAGAGCACCAGAAGATTATAGGCCAATAACTATACAATTAAATCCAATACCTAAGGCAGAGGGATCAGCCCTCGTTAAAATAGGAGATACAATGGTAATGACGGGTATTAAGACAGAGATTGGAGAACCATTTCGCGATAGACCATTTGAAGGAGTATTACAAGTTCATGCAGAATATGTGCCGCTTGCATCGCCATCCTTCGAACCCGGACCACCTGATGAAAATGCTATTGAAGCTGCACGTGTTATTGATCGCTGTCTACGTGAGCCTAAAGCTGTAAAATTAGATGAACTAGTCATTATACCAGGAAGGAAAGTCTGGATCGTATTTAATGATATATATCTTATAGATCATGATGGAAACGTCGTAGATGCAGGCGCTCTCGCTACAATGGCAGCTCTTAATATGGCTAAGTTGCCTAAGATAATTGGTATTGAAGGCGATAATGTAGTTATTGATAGAAGTGTGAGAGAAACATCATTACCATTAAGCCTTAATGTTGTAACAGTTACGTTAGCTAAGATTGGTGATTACATAATTGTAGATCCTAATCTTGATGAAGAACTCATAGCTGATGCAAGACTAACAATAGGATTTGATAGTCTTGGTAGAATCGTTGGTATGCAGAAAATGGGTATGAGCGGATTTACAAGATCAGAGCTTGACTACGCGATTGATCTAGCCTTTAAGAAGGCCAAAGAACTCCATGAACTGCTAGAGAAAGTATTAAAAAATCCTGAAACAGCTAGTAAACCAATAGTTTAGTGTAGGGGGATAGATAAAGATGGGTAGAAGAACTAGAGTAGTAGGTATAGCTGGTCGTTATGGACCGAGGTATGGTGCTACTCTTAGGAAGAAAATACGTGATATACTGCGTAGAAGATATGCGAAGCACATGTGTCCATTTTGTGCAGCAAAAGGCACTGTATATAGGATTAGTACAGGTATATGGGCATGCCGTAAATGTGGTGCTAAATGGGCTGGAGGAGCATATGTGCCAAGGACAGAGCTTAGTAAGTACTTTCCTAAGATAATTGTTAGAGAGGAATAAAAAGTAAATGTTCTTTTTGGAGATTTATTTGAGATGAAATATATAGTTCTTTTGACAACCTCTCATAACCCAAGTTATAGGACAAGGAGTTTTATAAAGGATTTAGCTGGTTGCCTTCCTGGCATAATTAGGATTCACAGGGGGAAAAAGACGCTTCTACAATTAGCTTTAGAGGCTAGGAGATATGATGCTAAATATGTATTTGTGGTTGGTGAGAGAAAGGGAAATCCGAGTTTAATACGTATATATCGTGTAAAGTTATCGCTAGTCAGAGCAAGTATCATGAGCCACATAGCATCTATTATTATAAAGGGCGTTAAGCTTTCAAGAGAGCTCTCTATTAGTTCAAAAGCCTATAATATTGAAAGTATAGGCGTTGATTCTACAGAGTGTGTATCTGATACATGTTTTGAATTAGCTGATTTATTTCTCAAGATCTTTGAAACAAAATTAGATCTTATTAAACCAGATCTATGGATAGTCGTGAGTGAGAAGAAAGGTTATACAACAATATCATTCAAGAACAGACTTGGATCTATTGTAGGGCCGATTATAGGTGTGAGGAGGGTAAAAGTCATTGGAGGGAAGGCTTAAGATAGTTCTTGAATCAAGTAATTACCGTTTACTAGAAGCAATATATAATGCATTATATCCTGAAACAGTTCAGCCTCCATCAGCCGAATGTAGGATTAATCAAGAAATTATGGATAATAGACTAGTGATCGTTATTGAATGTGATAGAATAAATCTTTTAAGAGCTGTTACGAATAGCTATTTAGGCGTAATATCAAGCCTACTAGAGAGTTTAGAGGGTATGAGTATTGAGTGAGCAAAGACTTCCTCCAGAGGTTCAACAAGCCCTTATAGAGTATGAGAATTTACGTAACATGCTTGTAAAGATAGAGGCTGAGCTTAGAGTTACTGAAAGTGAAATTGCTGAAATTAATGAAATACTTGATAATATTAAGGAATTACCAGATGATGTAGAGCTTTACAAGTCTATCGGCCATATTCTCTTAAAGAAGGATCGTGAAAGTGTTGTTAAGGAGCTTGAAGAGCGTAAGGAACTACTTCTTGTTAAGCAACAAAAGTATAAGAAGCAACTAGAAATATTGAGAAGGCAAGTATCTGATAGTGAGAAAAAAGTTAGAGATCTACTTGCTAAGTATGGGATAAGGATTGGCTAAAGAATGTAAACCAATAATTATCGGATTAGATCTTGGTAGGATAGGTATTGATGAATTAGAAAAAATTGCCTTAAAGGTTCAAGAGAAAATTCTTGAATTACTCGAGAAAGAGATACCTATATCTAAGAGCTATGATGCAGATATCATAGTCTCACTTGAAAATAAAGGAGATAGAATAGAGGTTTACATAGACATAGGTGTATTAGGTGAACTTGAAGATGTTATTGACTATGACTCAATATTACAATATATTATCAAGGAATCTAGAAGATACGTTGAAGAACTACTTAGAGAATATAGTTATAAAACTGATTAATGAAATAGCTTATAGAAAACATATTGTAATAACGTCTCATAGAAACGCTGATCCCGACGCAGTTTCATCTGCAATAGTTCTATCTAGATTTATACAAACCATAACACATAGAAAACCATACATAATTTTCCCGGAAGGAGTCAATGAAGTTTCTAAGAAAATAATTAGAGAGCTTAGTATATCAGATTACATCTATGATCTTGATTTTTTATTAAAAACTGTTTTGAGACACAGCGATCCATTATATATTATTGTAGATACAAGTAACTCTGGACAACTAGGTGTTTTAAAGGATCTTGTATTGAATTCTAACTATATATTAATAGATCATCACCGTCCCGGAGATCTTTTGGATAATGCAATCCTTTCCTTTATAGATCCTCATACAAGATCTACTTCTGAACTAGTGTATAATATCATATATAGGCGTTATACATTTGAAGCATTAGACGCTATATTGTTGTTAGCTGGTATTCTATATGATACTAGAAGATTCTTACTCGCTTCCCCTAATACTATCTGGGTTACAGGCGATCTTTTAAAGATTAATGGTGTTGACTATAGGTTTGTTTTAGATCTGCTTCATGTAGAAATGGATATTAGTGAAAGAATAGCTAGATTAAAGGCTGCGCAAAGACTCAATTTTAAAAGAATAGGTAAGTACATTATTGCATATACTCATGTTGGTGCTTTTGAGTCTAGTGTAGCCAGATCAATAATTGACTTAGGAGCTGATATAGCAATTGTTGCATCATCCAATAAAGAGGTAAGGATTGTGGCTAGGGCTAAGCAGAGCTTCTATGAAGAACTTGGAATAAGTCTTGGTAGAGATATAATGCCTAAGATCGGAGAATATCTAAAGGGTAGTGGTGGGGGACATGATACAGCAGCCGCAGCATCTGGTACGGGAGACATTGGCATAGCCCTAGAATATACTGTATCACTTATAACTAGGATGATAAAGGAGAAGATAAAGGATATGAAATAGGTTTATAACCACCAATATACGGTTATAGGGTTTTGATAGAAGGTTTGGGCTAGAAAAAGATCATGGTGTTAATGAAATGGTTAGGTACAAGCAGGTTGCTGATATACTTAGGATAATGAAAAACCTAGAGCAAGTCCGTAATATAGGTATAACAGCCCATGTAGACCATGGTAAGACAACACTATCTGACTCACTATTAGCAGCTGCAGGTATAATATCCGAGAAAGTAGCTGGTGAAGCTCTTGCTCTAGACTATCTTGATGTTGAGCAGAAACGTGGTATAACTGTTAAGTCAGCGAACATAAGCCTTTACCACGAATACCATGGTAAACCATACGTTATTAACTTAATTGATACTCCAGGACATGTAGACTTCTCATCAAGAACAACACGTAGCTTACGTGTACTTGATGGAGCTATACTTGTTGTAGATGCTGTTGAGGGTGTTATGACTCAGACAGAAATGTATCTACGTATGGCTCTTGAGGAACGTGTTAGACCACTTTTATTCATCAACAAGGTTGATCGCTTAATTAAAGAGCTTAAGCTAACTCCTAGTGAGATCCAGCAGAGATTTGTCCAGATAATTAAGGAAGTTAATAGCCTTATAGCAATGTACGCTGATAAGCCATTCAAGTCGCTATGGCAGCTAGACCCTGCTAAAGGCCATGTAGCATTTGGTAGTGCTAAGGATAGATGGGGCTTTACTGTACCAATGGCTCAGAAGAGAGGTATTAAGTTTAGTGATATTATAGCTGCTTATCAGAAGGGTACTAGAGAGGCTATTGAGGAAATACAGAAGATTGCTGTGCTACATGAAGCAATACTTGATATGGTTGTAAAATTCGTACCAAATCCAAGGGATGCACAGAAGTATAGGATTCCAAAAATATGGCATGGCGACCTTAATAGCGAGATTGGTAAGGCAATGATTGAAGCAGATCCTAATGGACCTGTTGTTATGCTTGCACATGATATAAAGTTTGATCCACATGCTGGACTGGTGGCAACTGGACGTGTATTTTCAGGAACATTAAAGCCAGGTACTGAGGTATGGCTTGTAAACGCTAGGATGAAGCAGAAAGTTCTACAGGTAAGTCTCTATATGGGTCCCTACCGTGAGATTGCCGATAAGATTGTTGCAGGCAATATAGCTGCTGTCCTAGGACTTGGTAAAGCTCGTGCTGGTGAGACAATAGTTGATCTAAAGTTTAAGGATGTTATGGTACCTTTTGAGAGACTACGTATGCTTAGTGAGCCAGTTGTTACAGTTGCTATTGAACCAAAGAATCCTGCTGAACTACCAAAACTTATCGATGCACTTCATAAGATCAGTATTGAGGATCCAAGTCTCGTTGTAAAAATCAATGAGGAAACCGGAGAGTACCTACTAAGCGGTATGGGTACATTACATATTGAGATAGCACTTACATTCCTCAAGGAGAACTATGGTTTAACAGTTGATGTATCACCGCCAGTTATTGTCTATAGAGAGAGTATACGTGGATCAAGTAGGGTATTTGAGGGTAAGTCACCGAATAAGCATAATAAGTTATACATACACGTTGAACCGCTCGATCAGAAGACAATAGAGCTCATAGCACAAGGCATTATTGTTGAAGACATGGATGCTAAGGAGAGAGCAAAGATCCTCCGTAACGAGGCTGGATGGGACTATGATGAAGCCAAGAGAATATGGGCTATTGACGAGAACATAAACATATTCGTTGATAAGACAACTGGTGTACAGCATCTAAGAGAAGTAAAGGACACAATTATACAAGGTTTCCGTCTAGCAATGAGAGAAGGACCATTAGCGATGGAGCCTGTTCGTGGAGTAAAGGTTATACTTCATGACGCCATTATCCACGAGGACCCAGCTCACCGTGGACCTGGACAACTATATCCTGCAGTCCGTAACGCAATATATGCTGGAATGCTTACTTCAAGACCGACACTCCTCGAGCCTATAATGAAGCTCGATATCAGAGTTCCAATGGAGTTCATGGGCAATGTATCATCCGTTATAACTAAAAGACGTGGTAGGATACTACAGGTATTACAGCAGGGTCCAATAACAAGGATTATTGCAGAAATACCTGTAGCTGAAACATTCGATCTAGCTGAAGCACTACGTAGTGCAACAGCAGGCAAAGCTCTATGGGGACAAGAATTTAGCAGATGGGCTCCAGTACCAGATAGCATGTTGCTCGATCTTGTGAGGAAGATTAGAGGAAGGAAGGGATTAAAGCCTGAGCCTCCTAAGCCAAGCGATTTCATTGGTTTCTAGATCTAATAAAATCTTTTAATTTTACTATATATTGCCTCCAGATAATATTTTGACGGGTATTGCTGGACTTGGAGCCATAATTTTATATTCATTTATAAGTTTCCTATCCAATCCCCGATCTTGCCCCAAGTCTATATATAGA
>Ga0190366_1000029_pt1 | contig 26186 bp, 29 predicted proteins | sample 487218910_MG_FD_169990 | JGI IMG/M metagenome (GOLD analysis project Ga0190366, IMG submission 169990) | Hydrothermal vent microbial mat bacterial communities from Southern Trench, Guaymas Basin, Mexico - 4872-18-9-10_MG | ecosystem: Environmental > Aquatic > Marine > Hydrothermal vents >...
CGGGATCTATGTTTGCATAATGTACTCCATGATCCTTTTTTATACTTCCTTCATTTATTACATGTGCTGCTAGTTTCCATAGTGCTGGATTGCCTAGATCATATGGGAATTGATGTTCAGTAAATATTCCTCTTTTTTCTAGTTCTATATATGGTATTTGTAGTTGATTGCATAATCTCATAAGGCCGCTTACTGTAGGTTTATTAACTAAGTTATTCATTAGGCGGTAGTAAAAGTGATAGCTTGCTTCAAAGTTCTTGACTTCTAGTTTTCTGAGTAGTTCTCCTAGGTTAGTTGCTCCAACCTCCTTCATTTTTTCCTGAATTAATCTAGTTATTTTCTCGTTGTCTACCGGGATTTGTGCATATTTCGGTTCTTGCCACCAGTGGTAGTGTCGGCTTATTGGGTCTATTTTTATGTTTGGTTTTGGTTTTTGTGGTTTTGTTTGTTTTGCTATGAGTTGTAGTGCTGTTTTTCTGTCTATGATTTCGCCTAGTTCTTTGATTTTTGTGTTTATTTTTTTGTTCGAGTTCTGTGTCGTCTATGTTTTGTGTGTAGAGTGTTTTTTGGAGTAGTTTTGTTGTTTGTATGTCTAGGGTGTTTTTGGGTGGTTTGTTTATTTTAGTGATTTCTCCTGTTCTCCAGTCTAGTTTGTAGACGTCTTTTCCTTGTTCTAGTGCTCTTTTGATTTCGTTGGCTACTCCTGCTGTTACGAATCCGGAGATTTCTGTGTAGACTATGGCGTCGCATGTATCGAGTAGCATGTAGAATATTTCCATTCCTCCTCCGTGTGTAATGAATTGGTAGTCTGCTGGGTTTACGATTTTAGCTTCTGGGAATGTTTGTGAGATTATTTCTAGTGCTCTTTTTTCGCATAGTGTGCCGTATGTAAATGTTGGGTGAGCATAGTATACTTTGCTGTATTTTGCTTCAGGCAATTCCTAAAGAATAGTATGTCGTGTGTCTATAATGTGTTATATGTTATTTTTGTTTTTAGGAATATTTATGTTTCTTTTTTGCGGTTTTTTAAGTGGGTGGTGGGTTGCGAGTATTAAAGTGTATTTGTGTTGTGATCGCTGTTCTTCTTGCTGTTTCTCTAGTTTCTATGATTAGTTTTCCGAGTGTGGTATATTCTGGTTTTATCGTTTCTGGTCTTCATTTGAGGTATGAGGTTAGTGTTGCTGGGGATAATCTTCCTCAGTGGATGGTTCTACCTGCAACGAGTATTTTTCGAATTATCAGGATATAGTTAAAGAAAAGAGAGCTTATTTTGCGATGTTGCTTTATAGGGATTATTGGGAGTATTTACGCGATTTTAGTGAGAATCCATCTTTGGATAAGGGAAAGGCTCTGGTTATCGCTTTCAATAGGTTGTATATTGATATTTGTGTTGTGGATCGTAGAGATGATTGTGCTAAAGTGAATGTTACTCTTACTTTTACTGACGGTATTGCTAAGATGGGTAAAGAGTATTCACCTAAGCCTAAGATTGATAGTTCTTGGAGTAATAAGGGTGATTATTACCTATCAGTATTTAATAAGTTAATTATGTCTAGAATTGTTACTGTCGACTTATGTAGTGGAGAAACTGTTGATGAAAGTGGGAGGAAAGTTGGAGAGTGGGTATTTTGGCTTAGTCAAAATGACTTGAAGCAGGAGTGTACTCTTTTGCTTTATAGTCTGGCGGATACTCATGTTGTCGAGTATCCATCTAAAAGGATTAATGGTCAGGCGACCCTTATCCTCCTTAACTCCTCAAATACTGCTGATAGAGACTTTCGTATGTCTAGTGGTAAAGTGATTCCTGCTAATCGCCAGATTTATAGTAATAAGTCTATGTTGCCATTTAGCTCTATTATTTATCCAGTGTCTGAGGGAGATGTAAAAAGGGTAATTCAGGTTTTATCTAATTGTTCATGTCTATATAGGCAGCGTATAGCTATAAAACCGTTGTTTAAGTATAAGGATGGTAAGTTAATTGTACATGATGATCGTGTTTTCTTGAGTTCTATTGATTTGAGTTATAAGTCATGGGAGTATGTGCATTCATTGGTAGAGTATAATTATTCAATTAATTTGTGTAGGGAGTGTGATTTCCAGTTAAATGTTACTGAGTATATTAGAGGAGTGTTATATGATGGTTAAGGAATATGTATCGATAGGCTTTCCTGATTTGCTTTCAGTAGCATATGATAGGAAGACCGGTCTTCTTCTCTATTTAAGTGTAGGGGCATTGCTTGATATGACGTATGTATTACCAAGCGTGATTGTAAGAACATTTGGAATTACACAGTACTCTAATACCTTGTTAAATCAAGTATGGATAAAGCTACTAGATGTAGAGTTTTAGCCCACCACCAACAACCTTTTCTCCAAAGGTTTTCCTTTAGCTTCTCGAAATTACTATACTTATCATATCACGATAATAACTACATTTCGTTTTTACCAATATCTGATTAGTTAGTTTGTAATACTCCTTTTTCTAGGAAATGGGACTTTAAATTTTTATGAGGATTATTTGGTTAGGTGTTGAGAATTATACTCATTATGCTTTAGATTTTGCTGTGTTAGGATAGTTATTTTATGGTTTTGTTGTGTTATGTTCGTTTTATGTTGATGCTGATTGTGTAGGTTCCTACTGGTGCGTTGTCTGATAGTGTGACTGGTACATCTATTTGTGTGTATGCTTTGCCTTTTATTAGATATATTCCTCCGTTTAGGGTTATGTGGTTGCTTTTGCCGTTTGGTCCTGTGACGTCTTTTAGGGATATGGATATGTTGTATGGGATGTCTGATATGTTTTCGATGTCTAGGGTGATTATTCCTGAGGATCCTGGCCATAGTGATGGTAGGGTTACGGCTCTGACTTGTATTGGTTCTCCACCGACATATCCTACTAGGTGTATTTCTGTTATGAGTAGTGCGTTGTTTATGTCTTTCCCTCTGTATATTGCTATTACTATTTCGTATACTCCGATGGGTGCTCCGCTTTTAACTTTAAATGGTACATCGATAGTTGTTTCTGCGTAAGCTAGTAAGTTTATCGATACTGGTTCAAAATCGATTACTATTGCTTTTTTATTTGGAGCTATTAACCCCTTATTCTTGATGTGGACTGTATAGTTGACTGAGGCTAGGTTTTTGAGAGTAATTTTCATTGTTCCGGTTTGTCCTGGCCATATTGATTCAAACTCTAATTTCTCGATGTAGATTGGTTCACCAACGTTAAGGATGAAGTTTAGGTTTGCGATAATTGATGACGTTTCATCTTCCGTTGTTGAGAATAATCCTGATATTTGACATACCATTCCAAATATTACTCCTAGTAGTACCGTTACTATGAAAATAACTGCTAGCCTTGATAGTCCAGGCTTCATATATTGCACCAACAAACGCAATTATGCTAGAAAATTATTAATTAACTGTAACTCAAGTTACTATAGCGAAAATAAAAGGTATTTTACGAGCTAATGTAGAGTAAAACTTATTTCTGGTTTTAATTCTTGTATTTTCTCTGTGGTTTTTGTTTTTCTCTCAGAAGGTTTGATAGTCGAATTTTTATGGTTATATCCAACGTAGCCCTTGTGCGGCTCTTGGTTTTCTGCGTATATATTTTATTGAGCCTTTCTTTATGAATATTCTCCAATTTTTCCTAATTCTCCCTTTATTTATGACCTTCAATTTCCCATCCTACTTCTCAAAGAATATTATGTATTCTGGATATTATGTTTTGTGTTTATAAGTAAATTGTTTTTTATTAGGTGTTTTCTATTTATTTTTAGGGCTTCTTGTTTTTCTGGCTGTGGTTTTCCCTTTTTGTTTTTCTGGTGGTTTGGGTATGGTGAGTGTTAGGCTTGTTAATTTGACTAAGTACTTTGGGCGTGTGAAGGCTGTTGATAATCTTAATTTGGAGATTCGTGATAGTGAATTTATTGCTTTGCTTGGCCCTTCTGGCTGTGGGAAGACCACTACTTTGCTAATGATTGCTGGTATCTATAGGCCTAGTAGTGGTTACATATATTTTGATGATATTTTGATGAATGATATTCCTCCTAAGGATAGGAATATTGGTATGGTTTTCCAAAGTTATGCGTTGTACCCGCATATGACCGTGTTTGATAATATTGCGTTTCCGCTTAAGCTTAAGAAGCGGCCTAGGCAGGAGATTGAGGAGAAGGTTAGGCGTGTAGCGAAGCTTCTTAATATTGCGGAGCTTCTTAATAGGAAGCCTGCACAGCTTAGTGGTGGTCAGCAGCAGAGGGTTGCGCTAGCTAGGGCGCTAGTTAAGGAGCCTCAGCTCTTCCTCATGGACGAGCCTCTATCTAATCTTGATGCTAAGCTTCGTGTTCAGATGAGGGCTGAGTTAAAGAAGATGCAGAAGGATCTTGGGATAACTACTATCTATGTTACCCATGATCAGGTTGAGGCTATGACTATGGCTGATAGAATTGCTGTTCTTAATCGTGGTCAGCTTCAGCAGTATGCAACGCCATCCGAACTCTACAATAAGCCTGCAAATACATTTGTAGCTGGGTTCATAGGAAGTGTTCCTATGAACCTTATTGATGGGTCGCTGAGGTGGGATGGCGAGAAAGCCTACGTAGATATTGGTGAGATATCTATACCTCTTCTAGCTGATCAGAGCAAGCTTCTTAAGGAGTTAAGTGCTAGTGGCGAGGTTATACTTGGAGTTAGACCTGAGCATATAATTGTTGGTGAAGGTGAGTATAGTGGAAATGTATATATAGTTGAGCCTCTGGGTAGGGATAAGATTGTGCATATTAGTGTTGGAGGGATTATGCTTAATGCTGTAGTTCCTGGTGAACAGGAGGTTAATGAAGGTGATACTATAAATATTAGCTTTATGATGGATAAAATTCATTTATTTGATAAGAGTAGTGGTAAAGCCTTCTTTTAGTTAAAAAAATTTTTTAGCTGGAATAATGTTAAACTGTACTTTTACCTGCAATTTGTATTCTAAGTAGGTATTGCTGGGCGAATAAGAAGAATATCACTATTGGTATCATGTATAGTATTGCTACTGTAGCTGTTACTCCGGGGTTTATGTATGAGTATTCTCCAGTTGTTAAGGCGTATACTAGCATGCTGAATGTCCAGTACTCTTGTGAAGCTATAAATGTAAGTACGTATATGAATTCTCCCCATCCAGATAGGAATCCGAATATTAGTACAGCCATTAATCCATTTCTAACGTTTGGCATGATAATTTTCCACCAGGCTTGTAGCCTACCACATCCATCGACTAGCGCAGACATCTCTATATCCCACGGTATACCATCGAAGAAGCCCTTCATGATCCATATTCCTAGGGGGAGGTCGAGTGCAACCTTAACTATAACTACGCCTATTAGCGTGTTATAGAGCTTTAGTGCATTTAAGACGTAGAATAGTGCTATTAGAAGTGTTATACCTGGAAATGCATGTAGTATCATTGTTAGTGTTAATATTCCTTCCCTTCCCTTAAACTTGTATCTCGAAAGTGCATATCCAGCTAGTGAGGAGAATATTACTTCTAAGAATGCTATGATTATAGCTAGTGTAAATGTGTTTGCTGCAACTAGGTATACGTTTGGATAATACTGAGTAGCTGTTCCGGGAACTTTGATATTACCGCTGCTAAGGAAGAACCAGTTTTCTAATGTTATGTTTTCTGGTATTAAACCATATAGTTTTGTTGATATGCTATTTAGGAATAACATTAAGTAGAGTAGGATTATCGGTATTGTAACTATTACTAGTATTACATATATTGGGAGGTCCTTAATTTTCGAAACTATCACGCGCTTATTCATGGTCTACACCTCGATTTTAGGCTCGAGCATAAGCTCTCTAAACTTAAACATCTTCCAGTAGAGTACCGACATTATAAGCCCTATTATAACTAGGATTGTCGCTAAAGCAGCACCGTATCCAAATTTCACTATTCCACCATATTGGGCGAATGCTAAGTGGTATGAGTATAATGCCCAAACCTCAGTTGTATAGAGGCCCGGCCCCCCATCAGTAACGAGAAGTATATACTCATAGCTTGTTAAAAGTGAGAGCGTTTGATACGCAGTTACGAACATTATTGGCCATTTGATTAGAGGTAGCTCTATGTGTCTAATAATTTGTAGTGTTGATGCACCGTCAACTTTAGCTGCTTTAATATAGTCTTCTGGAATGCTTTTCAACGCTGCGGTGAATATTATCATTCCAAAGCTTGTACCTATAAATCCATTTACTAGTATGACTATTAGCCATGGGTTTGAGAGTTTCCAATCTATAGGTGGAAACCCAAATGCTGATAATATCCAGTTAAATAAGCTATACCCCTCTCTTCTACAAGCCCATAGCCATAAGAGAGCATATACGGTTGAGGGTGTAATTCTAGGTAGAAGCCATATAGTTCTAAATGCAGACCCTATTTTTTCGTTTATATGTGTTGTGGCGATTGATATGAATAAAGCCATTCCGACGTTAAAGCATATAAGTGTAGTAAAGACGTAAAATAGGGTATTTCCGAGAATTTTTGCAGCCCATCTATCTTTAAGAATGTATAAATAATTTGCTAATCCTATCCAGTTCCATTTAAATGAGTAATCCATATTTGTTAATCCTATTAGAAATGTTAAAACTACAGGTACTAGGAAGAATATAACAATTATTGTTAAACTTGGTACTAGGAATACTAATAAATATCCTTTCCTAATTTTTGCTAATCCTTTTCTCATATCATTCACACAAAAATAAAAATAGGGTTGGGGAGTAATTTAGGATACAATCTCGACATCGTCTCCTAATGTATTTTGAATTTCACTTAATAGTACATTATATGCTTCGTCCGGTGTCAACTCCCCGCTCTCAACAGCTCTCAATACATTAAATACTATTCTACTGTAGTCTCCCCACTTAGGGTGGTTAGGTATGAATGTTGTGTACTTTAGCATATATGCTACGTCCTTTAAGAACCAATCCTGAGTGTACCTGGAGTCTGAGATTTGGCTATAGAGTATTGCTAGATGGGCGCTCTGAACTGAGTGGTATGAGTTTATGTGTGGGTCTGTAACTAGTGTTATTAGTATGAAGCATATATCTGCTACTCCTCTCTCTTCAGCCTGCTTAGTTATTGTATATACTAATGGGTGACTTAGTGTTACTGGACTCATGCCTGGTTCTCCAGCTGGATGTAGAGCATATCCTATATTCTCCTTAAATGATTCCTCAGTTAATAGTCCTTTCTGAATCCACTCGCCTTTGTGCCATGTTCCTCCAGATAAGAATAGTGCTTCACCAGATGTAAATGGTCCGTGGAAGTCCTTATCCCAGTCGCCACTAAACTGATTCGGGCTAATAACTTTGTATACCCATACTGCATCGTAGAACCATTTTAGAGTCTTTTTCCAAGCTTCTTTTGAAAATACCATTTTTCCAGTTTCTGGGTTCCAGAGCTTACCTCCGTATGCTAAGTAGAATTGGAAGTAGTCATATCCCTCCTTAACTCTATGTAGAATTCCTCTTTCAACAAGTCCTTTATCAACAGCTTCCTTAGCGACCCCGAGTAGATCTTGTAGAGTGAATTCTCCTCTCTCGATCTTCTTTGGTAGCTCATTAATCTCTTGTTCACTCCAGCCAAGTTTTCTTAGTATGTCTTTTCTGAAGTATAGTGGTCTAGCCTCTGTATCCTGTGGTACACCCCAAATCTTTCCTTTGTACTTAACTGCGTCCCATAGTGTTGGTATAACGTCATAGTATATGACGTCCCAGTACTCCTTAACATAGTTATCTAGTGGAATTATATAGTCGTTTGCTGCTAGGAATCCGATATCCTCATGTCCAGTTAGGTATATATCTGGAGCTTCACCAGCCTTAAACGCTAAGTAAAACTTATTCTTATACTCTCCCCACTCCACAGGTCTTACGAAAAACTCTCCAGTTACCTTTATAGTTACGTTCGACCCCATCTTCTCAAGCCATGAGTTCAGCATATTAGCTGCAATCTCAAAGTTCTTGTACCTATATTCTGATGGTGGATCAGGACCTATTGTCCAAATGGTAATCGTGATTTCCTTCTTACCCAGCTTCTCAAGTAGTTGAGTGATTTTGCTTTTTAACTCTTCATTCTCCGACATGATATCTTGGACTTCTTCAGGCGTCTTAGCAGGAGCTAAGACGTAACCTATTACACCGCCAATAATGATACCTACAATTAAGATAGCAATATACATAATCTTAGCTTGTCCCCTTCTCTTCCTCATGGTAGAACACCCATAAACTAGACATTATAAAGCGACGTATCCAAAGCAGAAAAATTCAACAATAAATAAATGGTGTTTAGCACAAATATAATTTTAATAAAATTATTTCTTAGGCAATATATGCTAAATACACTTTTTCTATCAAAAATCGTATCTTATTAGTATCTTTTTAGGAAGAAAATATATATTATCACTTTTATATGAGTTTCTCTAGCCTAGTAAATTTTTATCTCACTTCATAAGGGATAGAATCACTATATTCTATATTGAGCAATTTATGATCAACCTTATACTTAGCCATATTGCTAGGCTATTGTTAAACATATTACACACCCTATTTTGGAGAGTGTGTTATGAGACATATTTTTATGGTTATCGATTAGTTATTCCTAGAGGTGTTTTTCATCCAAAGTATACTTTCTCAACCGGTATCCTTTTAAAATGCTTGAATCTCGGTATATCCCGATTACTTAAGAAATGTAATTTTTGTGTAGATGTAGGTTCAGGTTCAGGTATAGTGTCGATTTATCTAGCATCGAAAAACTACTATGTAATTTCCACTGATATTTCCTATGACGCTGTATTAACAACTAAAGTAAATGCAAAACTTAATGGTGCATTTAACAATATTGATGTTCTACTGTGTAATCATGTGTCATCTTTACGTAAATCCAGCCTTATAATCTGCAATCCTCCCTACTTGCCACTATATCCAAAAAACAAGATAGATTACCTATGGTGTATTTATAGCCCTCGATACTTAAGCCTTCTTCTGAGATATATGCTAAATCAGTGCAAAGTTATGATCTTTACACTATCAAGCTTATCTGGTGTTGATGCTTTTTCATGCTGCAAACTTATATCTCAGATCCAGACATTCCTTGATAGAGTCTACGTACTTCTCTGTGTTAGGAAGTAAAGACCATTTCGAACCAACTTTTAAAAATCGTATCTTATTTAATTTTAAATCTTTATTATAAGCTACCAAAGCTCATAACGAGTAATATTGTAGTATATCTATAATCTTTCATTAAAAAATTAAGGATGTAATATTTTTGGTGTTTATTATGCCAGTAAACATAGCTAAAGTCTGTAGATTAATTGATTATACTAATTTGAAGCCAACAGCTACCTTTAGTGATATTATTAGAATGATTGAGGAAGCTGAAAAGTATGGTTTTTATGGTGTATGTGTAAATCCTATATATGTAAGGTTTGTTAAGGATTTGGTTAGTAAGGGAAATATAAAGGTAGTTACGGTTATATCATTTCCGCTGGGAGCTACCCCACCGTCAAACAAGATTTATGAAGCTGAGCGTGCTATTAAAGATGGTGCTGATGAGCTCGATATAGTTAGCTGTATTAGTTACTTGCTTAGTAACCGCTTTGATCTTTTTCAGAATGATGTAGAGTCCGTAGTTTCGTACCTTAAGCGTGAATATCCCGATATCGTAATTAAAGTTATTGTTGATTTACCTTATTTAAATGGTAGGTTTAGTGACGTAATTGCAAATGTAATTAACTCTACAAAACCAGATTTCTTCAAGACCTCAACGGGATTTGCTCCTAGAGGAACTACAGTAGATGACGTATTAACATTTAGAGAGTTGTTATCTAAGGATATTAAGATAAAGGCTGCAGGTGGTATCAGAAGCTATAAGCAGCTGCTTGAGCTCGTTAAAGCAGGTGCATCTAGAATAGGCACCAGCACAGCTATACAGATTGTGGAGGAAGCTAGGAGGATGTCAAAATGAAGATCGATATATTCATACCATCTTCATTTACATCAAACCTACACTCACTTCTCCAAAGATCCTTTGTTGTGGCTAGTCTTGCTAGAGCTGCGGCTATATTTGGAGTAGATACAATATATGTCTATCCAGACCCGATTAATAGATACAAGGAGCCTGCAAAACAAATGATTAAGATTTTGAGATACTTAACTACAGCGCCTTATCTTAGAAAAGTGCTATTTCCTCTCGACAGGGATCTAGAGTATGTAGGTCTTTTGCCTCCACTTAGAACTCCACTACATAAGGAAAAAGTTCCAATTAAAGAATTAAGTTTTCCAGAATACAGGGAGGGAGTAGTGTTGAGGTCTTTCTCAGACAAGTCCATTATCGATGTTGGTTTAGATAAGTATGTTTCTGTTAAAGGTCGACTGCCATTATATAGAAGTGTTATTGTAAAAATTATGAAGTCATCATCGACATATCTACACGGTGAGGTTGTTAATAGAAATGATGTCCCAGAGTATCCTGGCTATAAAGTTGTAAATATAAAAACAAAACTTCCGTCACTTTTAGAAAGCTATAAAGGGAAAGTGGTAATAACTTCCAGGAAAGGTAGGCCTATACATGAAGTTTCAGAGGAGCTTATACAAATACTAAGAGGATCTGAGAGAATCGGGTTGGTGTTTGGAGGCCCAGAATACGGTTTATTCGAAATCTTAGAGCATTATGGTTATACACCATATGACTTTACAAATCTAGTTATAAATTTCATACCTAATCAAAATGTAAAGACTGTTAGAGTTGAGGAGGCTGTTATGATTAGTTTATCAATAACAAATTATTTATATTTGGCTAAACGGTAATACTTAAGGATTAAAAGGTTATTAATGAGCTCTGATTTTAAGAATATAGGACCCGAGGGGCTTCAGTATGGGTGCGCGGAAAAAGCATGCTCCAAAGCGTGGATCATTGGCATTTACGCCGAGAAAGAGGGCTAAAAGCATAGTTCCTATTATAAAGTATTGGCCTGATGTAGATGTAGATGGCGTTATTCCTCTTGGTTTTGCTGGTTATAAAGCTGGTATGACAAGTGTATTTTATATTGACAATTATCCATACTCACCAACATACGGAAAAGAAGTTTTCTCGGCTGCAACTGTAATTGAAACTCCACCTCTTTACGTGCTAGGTGTAGTTGCATATAAAGCGGATATATATAAAAACGCGTTAATGTGCTTCGGTACAGCAGTAGCTAATGATATTCCAGATTTCATTAGAAGGAGAGTTCAGAGGTTAAATGGCGGAAATACAGATGTGTTAGAGAGAATTGAAAGTAACCTAGATAAAATCTATGTGTTACGTCTCTTGGTTGCTATGCAGCCACATAAGGCCGGAATACGTAAGAAGAAGCCGGAGGTATTCGAGATTCAACTAGGTGGAAAGTCGACTATAGATAAAAAGTGGGAATATGCAAAGGGGATGCTTGGTAAGGAGCTAAATATTACTGACGTATTTAAGCCTGGACAGTATATTGACGTAGTTGCCGTCACGAAGGGTAAAGGTTTCCAAAGCCCCGTAAAGAGATTTGGAATCAAGATATTACATCATAAGTCTAGAAAGTGCAAGCGGAAGCCGGGTGCACTTGGTCCATGGAAGCCGTCAGCAACTATGTATACAGTTCCTCTATTTGGTCAGCTAGGATTCCATAGGAGAACTATTTATAAGCTTAAGATTCTTGATATAAAGTCTCCAGATGAATTTGATAAGCCACTAGAGTTTAGAAGGTACGGTGTTATCAAGAGCCAGTTTATATTACTAAAGGGTTCTGTGCCAGGACCTGCTAAGCGACTTATTAGAATGCGCTTTACAGCTAGGCCTGTTTCAGAGGAACTTGCAAAACCAGTTGAGATAATGTATACATATTTAGGTGAGGTGCATTAAAATGGAGATTCCAGTATTTAATATACTTGGTGAAGAGGTCAAGAAGATCGAGGTTCCTAAAGTATTTACTGTACCAATTAAGCTAGATGTTATTAGAAGGGTATTCATACATCAGCATACACATAGGTTACAGCCGAAAGGTAGATATCCACTAGCTGGTAGAGAAACGGGTGCAGAGTATTTTGGTGTTGGTCTTGGTTTAGCTAGAGTTCCGAGAATTAAGACTCCACCACTTAGGGGTAGAGCTGCTATTGTAGCTATGGCTAGGGGAGGTAGGAAACCACACGTAACAACGCCTGAAAAAAAGATTTACAAAGAGTTAAATAAAAAGGAGAGGCTTCTTGGAATAGCAGCTGCAGTTGCAGCTACAGCAAATCCAGAGCTAGTTAGGAAGAGAGGCCACATAATAGATAATGTTCCACATATACCATTAATAGTTGATGAAGAAGTAGAGTCGATTTCAACAACTAAGGAGTTTAGAGAGTTTGCGGAGCGTATTGGCATTATAGATGATATACTAAGAGTTAGAGAGAAAATAAAGCATGTTGGTGGAAAAGCAAAATGGAGAGGGAGAGGTAAGAAGGTTAGGAAGGGTCCATTGATAGTGTATGGAGAGGATAAGGGAATATTTAAAGCAGCAAGGAATGTTCTTGGAGTAGATATTATATCAGCAAGAGACGTTTCGGTACTCCACCTTGCACCTGGTGGTGTTCCTGGAAGGCTTACTGTATGGATTGAGTCTGCAATACCAATCATTGAGGAGAGGTTAAAATATGTTGTCAATAGGGTGATGTTGTATGGCTGAAAAAATAGGTATAGACCCATTTTATAAAGTGATAAAAACTCCCTTAATGACGGAAAAAGCTGTTTTGCAAATAGAAAAGCTTGGGAAAGTTACTTTTATAGTAGATATTAATGCAAATAAAAAGCTAATTAAGGATATTATTGAAAAGAAGTTTGGGGTCAAAGTTAAGAAGGTAAATACTCTAATTACACCTAAGGGAGAGAAGAAAGCGATAGTAACCTTTAGGAGTATAGATGATGCGACGAAAGTAGCAGTTGCATTAGGAATATTGTGAGGTGAAAATGTATGGGTAAAAGGATATTAGCACAGAGAAGAGGGCGGGGGTCGATATTTAAGGCTTTAACACATAGATGTATAGCTCCATCTAGAATACCACCGACTGAAGAATCAAAAACAGCGGTTGTTGTAGATATAATGCATAATCCAGGTAGAGGTACACCACTAGCAAAATTCAAAACTGAAGATGGTGAGGAATTCTATATATATGCTGTAGAGGGGTTATATCTAGGAAAAATGATTAGGTTCTATGATGTGGATGAGCCCTCACCTGGAGATATAATGAGACTAAAGGATATTCCACCTGGAACACTAATTTCACATGTAGAAAAAGTACCTGGGGATGGAGGAAAATTTGCTAGATCAAGCGGGACATATGCACAAGTGATAGGTCCATCTGCACATGGAATAGAAGTTAGATTACCATCGGGAAAAAGTATTGTTTTAGATCCAAATTGTAGAGCGGTAATAGGGGTAATAGCGGCCGGTGGAAGAGTAGATAAGCCATTTTTAAAGGCAGGAAAGAAGTATCACTGGTTAAAAGCAAAGAGTGGAAAAAGGTTCCCAAGAGTTAGAGGAGTAGCGATGAACCCGGTAGACCATCCATTTGGCGGAGGTTCACATCAACACGTAGGAAAGCCGAAAACTGTACCTAGAAATGCCCCGCCAGGTGCTAAAGTAGGTAGTTTTGGAGCAAGGAGGACAGGAAGAAGGAAGAGATAAAAACTTAATAAAGACCTATAAGATATCAATATAGGAAAATGAGCGTTATAGTAGGAAGGAAAAAATTTAGATATAGGGGATATACACTAGAAGAGTTAAAACAGATGAGCTTAGAAGAGTTTGCAAAATTGTTACCATCAAAAGAAAAAAGGCATATATTAAGAGGAAACTTTACACCGGAAGAAAAGGCTCTTCTTAGGAAGGTATATAAAGCGGTGGAAGGGAAGTATAAAGGACAGATAAAAACACATGCAAGAGAAATGCCAATACTACCAATAATGGTAGGGCTTACAATATATGTACATAATGGAAAAGATTTCGTACCAGTAGAGATCAGACCAGAAATGATAGGTAAAAGGCTAGGAGAATTTGCAATAACTAACAAACCTGTCAAACATGGGATGCCTGGAGTGGGAGCAACTAGATCAAGCCTATATATACCAATTAAGTAGCTTTTGTATATCTCTCTATATCACTATAGCTGGTTAAAAAATATCTAATAATAAATAAAGAGGATTGGAAGAATTTATCCTTGTAAGTTTTAATTATTATTTTATCTCAGCTTATATCCACACTGTGTACAGTAGTTATCCTCTGGTTCAACTTCTGCCTCACATCTTGGACAGTACCTAAGTTTTCTTCTAGTCTTCTTCTTTTCTTTTTTCTCATACTTTTCCTTCTTAACTTTAGCTTTAATTAATGCCCTTATATCTTTAATCCACCCATCTACATCATATATTGTTTCTAGTCCCATTGACTTTTTCTCTTCAACCGCTGGGAATATAATATGTACTGTTTCTTTTGGTCTCCATTCTCCAACTATAAAGACTCCAGGATGATCAAGTGAGAATTTATTTCCTCCTGACGTATACCATGTTCCAAAATCACCAAACTCCCAATCTGACCATAAACCATACTTCCCCCCATTAAAACTGATTTGAATATAATTTTCAGCTGGTTGCTTAACATCAATAATATTCTTAACTGATGTCATGAATGGGCTTAGACCAGGTTCTGTAGGGTCGAGTGTAGCTATGCCAAGTGCAGCTTTCACACTTTCTTTTCCAGATAACTTAGGCTCTAGCGGGTAGTAAACAAGCCTTTTAGAGGTTAGGAATAGGTATCCTGAGGAAATTTCCTTAAAATTGGCATCTCTTAAAACAATTTCCTGTGGTCCATAGCCTCCTATAATTTTCTTTTTCTTAGGCCATCTGATAAGTCTCTCATCATCTCTGTATATATCCCCTAGCATGTAAATTATTGCTGCAAGCTCCCTTGGGACTCCATGTTTCTTAGCTATTTCCTTAGGAGTAGGCATGTTAATCAAGAATATATTCTTTTGTATGTATAATAAAACTTAATTCATTATATAATAGATATAGATTGATGATTAATGTGTTAAGAAATAGCTAAGAAAATTTGCAGTCTTTTTCAGTGGTTATTGATGTCTATTAATAGCTAGATATATTTTATAAATAAATATCTAAATAAAATTATGTAATAATGGTTAAGGCAAAACTTTAAAATATATTTGGGAATAGAAGTTTGTGGGTATAAAGACTTGGTTTTGGGCCCGTGGTCTAGTGGCTATGACGCCCGCCTGACGCGCGGGAGGTCCCCGGTTCGAATCCGGGCGGGCCCACTACACTAAAATTCTTCATAATGTTTTTCTTATCTTGGTGGTGTATATGTATAGTGTTCTCATACCTCTCGCGTCACATATTCATAGTCGCGATTTCATAAGCTCTATTTTGGATTCTATTCCTCAACTAGAGAATATTAAAATTTTAGATATTGCCTTTAGCGATAATATCGACTTAAATGATTTTGATGTTGTTTGTCTCCTGATCGTTACAGGCGGCGTGTCTCGGATTGCATATAATATTATAAAGAGGGGTGGTGACCGTAAATTTATTATTTTATCTCACGGAATGCATAATAGTTTACCTTCCTCTTTGTCCTTAATTAATAGGCTTAAAATAGATGGTAAATATAACTATATCCACATACATTCCATAGATTTAAACCAATTATTGAATGTCCTTAAACTTATAGACGATACTTTAAGTGTAGTCAATTGCTTAAAGGTCTTGAAAATTATAGTTATAGCTAAGGATATTGATGCATGGAGGAGTTATCAAAAGATATTTGGTGGAGAGATTATACATGCTGATCTCAAAAAGTTTAGGAAATATTATGAGGATGCCTCTGGAGAATGTAATATAATATTTGATATAGATAAGTCGATAGATAATAAGTCTGTACAGAGTATTTGTAAACTATATAATGCTTTTAAGCTTCTTATGGAGCAGTTTGAAGCTGAAGTTATAGCTGTTGATTGTTTTGATTTAATTGAGGAATATAAGGTTACGCCATGCTATCCTCTCAGCCTCCTTAATGGTATTGATAATAAAATTGCTATCTGTGAAGCTGATCCAACAGTTTTGCCGATAATGCTCCTATCTAAGAAAATATTTGGAGATCCAGGATGGATTGGAAATATATCTAACATTGGTAACCATTGGATTAAGCTAGTTCATTGCACAATTTCACCAAGCTTTGGAAAAAACCTTACTCTAACTAGCCACTTTGAAACTGGACTTCCAGCAGCTGTGCGGGGTGACATCCAATTCGGAGTTTATTCACTATCAGCTTTATCAAAAGACCTAGGAAAAGTGGCTACATATAGAGTTAAGGTTATTGGTGGGTCTAGAAGCGAACATGAATGCCGGACACAAGTATATTTAAAGTTAATGCGTAACAAAGTAGAGTTTGAACCAATAAATAACCATCATGTGCTAACACCTAGCATGGGCGAAGCTTTAAGATTGTTAAGCTTCTTACTAGGCCTAGAATACTTAGGTTAACCAGACATTTGGTACCAATTACTTTATTAATAAGTGGATTTCTAATTACAATATTTGGTGTTAAGTATATGTCTTCAAGAAGGAGAAGACGTGAGGCGCCACCACCAGCTACAATGGCAGGGCTACTAAGGTTCTTTGAAGATTCCACTGCTGGAGTTCAGATACAGCCTATACATTTAATTATAATTACGATTATATTCCTAGTTATCTCTATGATTCTTCTGTATTTCCCTGTCATATAAAAAATGTTGAGGCTCAAGCATAAGCTTAAGTCAAGTGAGTACGTTGAGTGAATACGAGAAGTTTTACTCAAAATTATTTTCAGTTGGCAGTTTAAGAAGAAATACCGCGCTATATGTATTTTCACTTAGTATGCTCATAATAATAACATATATATTTAGTAGTAGTTTTTTGTATGTATTTTCATTGCCGCTAGTGTTATCTTCGATACTAGCAGTAGAGTACTTCCTTCTTAAAAAGCTTTTAACGCCTTATAACTTCTTTAGTTTAAGAAGGCTGTTAGCTATCAACTATATCTCAATATACACTTCTACTATTATATATCTTTTACTTCATCTTTTCTTAAGAAATAGCTACCTAGCTATAGAAGTACTCTTTCTGGTAATCGTCGCGCTCAAGAGTTTTGTATATTACGCAATAATTTATGAGAAGCACCATGCAAAGACATATTTACCAGTTATCACAAATATAGCACTAATTCTTCTTCATCAATACGTACTTGGATCCCTAGATATACTATTCGCAGTGTTTATGTGTTTACTTGCAATTATATCGATATTATATGTTGAATTAGTTGAGAAGCTGAGTAATGGAGCAGTAACTTACTTTAACGGATATATAAGATCATGGCTTCTTGATGATCCAGCCCTATTAGAAGACTTACTACTAAAATTTTCGTCCAGGGATAATGTTACTGTTAAGTGTTTGGTGTTTAAAGGGCCATATACATTCAATTTGATATTTCCACTATTCCATTTTGGGCCATTTAAAAATGTCGGTAGCTCATGTATGCCTTCACAGCTTAAAAGATCAACTTATATTCTTCATGGGTCATTTTCAGCAGTATTCCATACGCCAGTATCTCATGAGCGCGACTTACCAAGTCATTATGATGTAGATAAAGTTATCCATGCTATAGTTAGGTCATCTCCAATTATATCGGGTATAGATTCTATATCAAGTCTCTATATGCTATCTAAAAATGATGTATATGTTTACGGCTTTACTATAGGGCCGTATGCAGTTATAATTCTAAGCTGTGATGATATGGAGGATATACCGGCAGAAATCGGGGAGAGCATTAAAGATTTGGGTATAAAGTTTGGCTTTAAAGATGTAATAGTCGTCGATGCACATACTGGGTTAAGTTCTAGAATTAGCGTAATTGATAGAAGTAAACTTGAGAAGATGCTTATGCTTTCAGAAGAGCTACTACATGAGCTAAGAAATGCGCCGCAATACCCAATAATAGCGGCCTTTACATCAATTTACTTCCCAGAATATGATTTAGACGATGGTTTAGGATATGGTGGTGTATCATTATTTCTATGGCGAGTACCAAAGCAAAATAACTTAATTATCGTTTTTGATTCTAATAATGTAGATCCTCATTATAAAGAGTTATTAGTGCAGTCTATTAGAGAAAGGTATCAGGGCACAAATACTATCGTCGTTAGTGATGACACTCATGAAGTTACTGCAAGAAGTTTAAGATATGAGAGAGGATACAGTGTATGGGGAGAGAAAGACCAAGACCGACAGTCAATACATAAAATATCATCCATGGTTAATTATTTACTTAGGAATACACACAGTTTTTATGTAGATTACCATTCTATTGAAATTGATGTTAATATTTTAGGTTCATCTCTACTGCGATCATCCGAGAATATGATTAGGAGAAGCTTAAAAATTCTTAAATTGTTAGCCATAGCATTCTACATACCATTACTATTTGTACTAATGATTTCCCTAGTATTATTAAAGGTCTAAGCCGAGAGAGTATGATTAAAAGCATCAAGATAGAAATTAAAAGATAAAAGATAATTTAGATGAAGAGATAATATTATAGATATTATTAATGACTTACGATGATATTTGTGAGGGATATTAAATGAGTGTTGAGGAGAAGGAGATTCCTACGGTATACGTCGGTAAGAAAAACATGTCGTATTATCTTAATGTGTGCATCAAGTTATTAAGTAAAGGTCATGATGAGTTAATTATAGAAGGTATGGGTAGAAATATTATAAAGGCTGTAGATGTAGCTAACTTCTTAAATAAGTTTTATGAGGATAGTAACGTGAGGGTGGAGGATATCAAGATTGATATGGTAAGTAAAGGTATTATTAGGGGGTTACCAAAATATGTTTCTAGAATCAAGATCTATGTAAAGAAAGAGTGATTTTTAAGCGTATATTTCTTGTGGATTAATTATATTCCTAGGTATATTGTCTTTTGAATGGGGATAATTAGATGAGTGACGTCCTAGACCCTAAGATAGTTAATGAAATCTTAAGGCAAAGACCCGATTTAACATATAAGGATATCGAGAGAATGGTTTCCAAAAAAATGATCGAACTTAATATGTCCCCTAAAACAGCATTATACTTAGTAACCCTAGAGCTTGGTGTTAGACTGGATTCAAAGGTAGCTGATTATTTAGAAATTGGTAAGTTGAGAGGAGGGCTTAATCGTGTTAGGGTAATAGGGAGGATATTATGGCTAAAGAATGAGGAATATTTTGATTCCCCAACATTTGGTAAAAGGCCTTATGTTAGAGGCGGAATAGGCGATAAAACTGGTGTTGTAAATATAATTTTCTGGGGATATACTAGAGATAAGCTGGAAGAGTTAGGAATAATTCCAGGTGCAGTTGTAGATATTAGTGGTGCATCGACAAAAACAAGTATTATAGGCGATGTTGAGATTCACGTAAGCGAAAATGCACAAATTAAGATAGATATTGAGAAAGATTCATCATACCCTAGCATTAGAGATTATGTAGTTAGGCTTGATGAATGTGAACTTTCAGAGTCTCGTGTAAATGTATATGGACGAGTAATAACGAGTATTAGTGTAAGGCGATATAAAGCTGCAGATCGAGAGGGCACATTAGCAAATTTCTTGTTAGCAGCTGGTGAATGTGCCATAAAAGTTGTTTTATGGAATACTGCCGTTGACGAATATAGCTGGATCAAACCCGGCGATAACATTATGATATTTAATGGAAGGGTAAAAACTGGTATGAGAGGTGAGAGAGAAATTCATATAGGTAGATCATCACATGTGGAATACTTACCTGGAGTGAAAATTGATATAATATATAAAGAGTCATCACTCATAGAGGTCGAGAATGGATATAACCTAAAATCCCTAGATTTACGTATTGGTGCTAAGGGTAAAGAGAGAGTTAGTATGAAAACTGGAAATAGATCGCTAGGATTATATGTTATCGATGATACAGCGGATGCTACACTAGTACTAATTGGTGAAGAGGCTGTATTACGAGGCAAAGAAGCTAATGTAGGAGATATAATTAGGATAAGTGGATTTAGGGGAGCAAAAAGAACCGACCAAATTTTTGTGTTTTGCGACGAAGCTAGTACAATTATAATTAATCCATCTAGCTCAAAGTCTATACCACCTATAGATGTAAAGACTAAAAAGGCTCGAGATCTTAGCATAGCTGATAGGGTTGTGAGCGTCGAAGGTAGAGTAGTTAGGGAACCATCTCTAATTCCACATACAGCGCCCATGACTCAAGATCAATACGAGTTTGTAATTGAGGATACGAATGGAGACCCGATAAATATTTCATATAGAGGTGACTTATCACTATATACAGATGAGTACATAAGGGTTGGTGACTATATTAGGGTGGAAGCTGGTTTTCTAGACGCATCATCACTAATAGGTCCGATGAGTGTACCTACAATTCGGTTAAGAGCTTACAGCAGGATATTTAAAATTTAAAAGCTCCTCTTATTTTTCATGTGTCAACTTATAGTATTTGTAATAGAAGGCTATTATATATGTGAGTATTACAAGCATGAATATGATGGCTACAATATAGTTATACATTTCACTTACGCTCATAAGACATCACCAAAGATAGTTATCACTCGATTCTTAACGCTCATTCTAATAAATCTACTTTATCACTTTATAAGAGTTAATAGTGTTATAGTAACTCTAAGTATATTTTCTCAAATAATTCATCATCTAAATAATATGTTTGTGTTAATCCTAGAGCTTCTGATAATAAATAACATATTATATGATGACAGTATCTTCTTCGGAAAATATTTGATGGATATTTAGACAGGCAACTACAGTATAATACATCTGGAAATATCAAGTACTCTTCCTCTTTACCAACGTATGAGTGTACTACATAGCCACTCGGCTTAAATATATTCTTTTTTGCTTTACGCTTTTGTAATTCTTCAATAATTTTTCTAGGTGAATAGCCAAATTCATTTTCAACTTCTATTAAATCCGCTAAATCTATGGATCCCTTCTTTTTCACCCTATTAACAATCTCGAGTAACCTCTTTTTCTTTATCTGGAGATCATCCATCTCCATAACCCTTACTTAACGTCTTCTCCCAACCTAGTAATAATCTTCCAGAGGACATCTAATAAATTCAATGAAGTGGGTTGGGGAAGCAGCACCGGGGGTTCACAGGGGCTCCCGCACCCTGCTAGTCCCCGGCGTGGCCGGGCTTAACTTCCGGGTTCGGAATGGGACCGGGTGTTTCCCCGGCCCTATGGCCGCTTCCCCAACCCAATATTATTGTAGAAGCAAATAGCTATATTTTAATTTTTATTTTCAGCAATGGATCTTTTCTGTTAAAGAGTTTCTCTTGCAAAACTATTTTCCACGTGTGGAGGTGCTCTCGAAAAATAATGTCGTTTTTAAAAGCTTATTAGTTTCTTCTTATTATTTGGTAATGGTAATTAAAATTAAGTAAACTATCGGGGGATATACCAGTAATGGATATACATTTAATTTTACAGTCTTCATTCGGAGATGTTGATTTAGTTACTATCCTCCTCTTTTACATACCATTTTTAATCTTCTTACTTTATGGGCAGAGAATTCAGTTTCAAATGGCTTTGATGGAAGTTGGTGGAATGCTAGCACAACTTGAGAAAATGAAAAATATAGCTAGTGTAGAGACTCTAAACGCCTTAAAAAAATGGGCTAAAGAAGGCGTGGACGTTGAAAAGGAGCTTAGAATACTCCTAGAGTCATTCATGATTTTGCCTGAGTCTATGGATCCAGCGGGGATTGTTCGTAAAGTAGAGCATATAGTTAATGTTAGAGATGATAAGCTGGCTGCAGATGTAAAGCGTATATTAAAAGATGATGTAGATAATTCACTAGTTAGGAATTTAGAGAATATGATTGAAGCGTCTATAGCTCTTGAGGTTATCTATAAAATAATTAGGCATTATTACCTACTGGCAAAGAAGATGGGTAACTTAATGTTAGTTATACAGCTCCAAATGTTAACTCCATTAATATTTAATGAAGCTAAAGCATACTTAAGTGCTGTTTTTGCCTTTAAATTAGGCGCACCTATAGGTGATAGTATTGGTCCACTTGTAATTCATAAGTTACTTACTGGAAATGAGTGTAAAAGACAGTTAGCTAAGGATACAGATGTATATGAAACATACATTGAAGGAAGGAAAGTTTATTTAGTTAAGGCAAGTGGACCTGGAGGAAATGTAGGTAAACCAGGAGAAGCTATTAAGAAGATTATAGAGGAAGATGGGTCTATAAAGGGGGTAATCATGATTGATGCCGCACTAAAACTTGAAGGTGAGCAAAGTGGGAGTGTGGCAGATGGTATAGGAGCAGCTATAGGTGGTATAGGTGTAGAGAAATTTAAAATTGAGGAGGTTGTTACTAAATATAATATTCCAGTTTATGCTATCATAATAAAACAGTCATTATTAGAAGCTATTTCTGTAATGCGTAAAGAAATAGCTAATGCCATAGAAGAGGTACATAAAAGAATAAAGAAAATTATTCTTGAAAATACTGTTGAAGAGGATTCTATTATAATAGTTGGTGTAGGAAATACAATTGGGGTTCCATAGAGGTGTGAGTATCTTGAGCATAAATGACTACCTTGTGCTTTTTGGTCTCATAATAATATTAGCACTTGCATTTACAATTTTTGACTCGACAAAGAAGAGAAGAAGATTTAGATTTGAGTTACCTCAAATTAAAACCGAATTAATTTGTGTTTCATGTGGATTAAGAGAAATACGCAACTTTAAGGAGGATGATTATATTTCAAAGATTACAGATGAGAAATGTAAAAAGTGTGGAGGTAACTTAAAGGTTCATTTGATATACGCGCAGCCTAAGAGAGAAGCTATGTAATAACGATTGTTTCATCTTTAAGAACTACTACTGTATGTTCAAATTGCGAAACATACGCTCCTCTCTCTTCTACTAGTACGGGATAACCCCTTAGTACTCCTTTTTGTCTCATATATTCAAGCTTTTCAATAATATTTTGTCCAAATTTATTGTATAGCCAGCGTGGAGCAAAAGGTAATTTATCAAAGTTTTCATGGATATATTTTCTTATTTTCTCAACGTTTTCATCCTTAATCTTTTTAATGCGTATTAAGCTATATATCCTTATATCAGGTAAATCGATAACTCTTCCACTGCCGTTCTGAAACGTTAGAAACGGTTCAATAGCATATATCTCACCAATCTCTATTCGAGGAGAAATTATCTGAGGTACATTTGGTACATGTTTACCAGCATGTAACGAGTACCTACTTATTAAGTGTCCTGTTAGATTAGATATTGTTTTATACCCATGTTGCTTTGCCATTTTAGATACTAAACTCCCAATCTCTCCTAATTTTACTCCTGGTCTAAATTTCTCAATTATACAGTCTAAAATCTCTTTATTTACCTCCACTATATCGCTATATTCCTTTGATAATGGTATAGAAATTGCAGTATCTGCTATATATCCATCAATATGAACTCCAACATCGATTTTAACAATTCCATGGTCTGGAAGGTTTCCATCATCAGGGCTAATTGATGTGTAGTGAGCTGCTACATTATTAATGCTTATATTACATGGAAAAGCAGGTTTGCCTCCACTATCAATAATAAACTTCTCAACTTTTTCACATAATTCATAAATACTTATATGTTTCTTCATATTTACAAGCTCGGACGCAAATTGTAAGGCTTCTCTAGCAATTTTACCAGCTCTAATATAATACTGTAGCTCGCTATCCACTGACATACATAACCAAAAATATTATATGCTAAAAATATTCGTTTTTAATTATATAGGTAATATTTGTGAGAAAAAAGGAATATATCGCTCTTGGTGGCACTTTTTCATCACTACACGTTGGTCATCAATATATGCTTGAAGAGTGTGTCCAGATATCTATCAGATCATCTAGGATCATCCTAATAGGGATATCATCTGGCCCGCTCATAACCACAAAAAGTTACAGAGTTCCATCATATTCGTTACGTAAGAGGCAAGTTGAGAAGTTCTTGTCATGTAGGTCTTGTCAATATAAATTTATAGCGATTAGAAGCGAGTTCGGACCAATAACTACCGAGCGATATGATGTTGATCTGCTACTTGCTTCTCCTGAGACTGTAGATATGGCAAGAAAAATTAATGTGCTCCGTAAAAGGAGAGGACATAAGTATATTCCCCTATACATTATAGATTATGTAGAAAATTTCATGGGGCAATTAGTTTCATCTACTTTCATTAATTGTGGAGTAATCAATAGCTGGGGCTTACCTATATAAACTAGAATTTCTAGAGTTTAAAGTAGAAGTATATAATAATTTAGCGTAACTTAAGAGTTTCTAAATAAAAATTATCTAAGCATTTCATATGCCTTAATCAGTTCTTCAAATTTAAGCTTATTATCAAGCATATAAGCTTCAACATCGCTTTCAGTTATTGCTTCTTTATTTTCTTGATGTTTTTGTAAAAACGCACATACTCTACTAATTAACTCTTGTTTACACTCTCCACATAATATAGTACCACTTTTACATTTCTCATATCTTTCCATCAGCTTCTTATCATCCTCCTCGAAGATGTACTTGTAATATGCATATACCGTACATATATCGGGATTTCCACCTAATTCCCTCTGTAACTTAGCTGTCGCCTGTCCTCCGGTAAAAGCATCTAAAATCTTGCGTCGAACCGCTTTTTTATCATCAGAAAGATACAATGCAGTTTCAGGCTGTGAAGTGGACATTTTGCCACTTGCTTTTAGGCTAGGGAGGAATTTACCATGTATTTGAGAGGGTTTTGGAAATCCAAGTTTATTTGCGATATCTCTAGTTAATCTCCAGAATGGATCTTGATCTATTGCAGCTGGTATTAAGCAGTGCTTAAACTTATTGTCGATAAAATACCCTAAAAATGCAGGTGTAGCTTGAATAGACATGTAGAAAATCATGCCTATGTTAGTGTCTCCTGTAAAGCCAAAAGTTGCTCGGACTGTTGAATATGTAATTCTTCTTGCAACAGAGATTGCCAGTTGATATAAGTAATTTATGTGTCTAATATCATCAATTACGTATGTCTTCTCAACATCAAATCCAAGAGCTAAGATATCCCTAATATTATCAATCGTGTAACTTTTAATCTGCTCCTTCGTCATAGTTTCATGATACATATACTTTTCATCTGAGGTTACCTGAAGAAGTAATATAGTATCAACTTTTTCCTGAATATATTTAGTAAACATTATTGGAATTATGTGTCCTAAGTGCATAGGTCCTGAAGGTCCTCTACCAGTATAGAGATAAAATGGTAATCCGTTCAAATAATCCTGTAGGACAACATCTAAGTCACGATGACTATAAAATATTCCTCTACGTACATAAAATGGTATCTCACCAAAGACCTTCCTCATCAAGTCAAGTACTTTTTCATCTATTTTCTTAACTCCAAATATTGATATTAATCTGTTATAATCGACTTCACCTTTAACCTCCCATGGAGTTACTTCGAATTCTGTCATCCTCCTCCTCTCCTAGTTATTCTAAATTATTCTTGAAAACTAATTTTTTACTTAATAAATAAAATTAATTACATAAAATATAACAGAAATTTTTAGAGTTATAGATGGTTAGGTGATAGTAACAATGGTTCAAGCTCTTAGCAGTGATGAGCTAAAAATTCTAAAATTTCTTGTTGAGCATAAGGAGGGTACTGAGCTAAAAACCCTAGCCAGATCATTAGATATGAACGCAGATTATGTCAGATACCTTGTGGAGAAGTTAAAAAGCAGTGGTTATGTTGAGGTTATACAGCAAGTTGAAGTATACTACGCTCCTGGACAAAAACTTCTGGAGCTAAAAACTCTACCAGAGAAACTGATTTATGACTTTATAGTCTCAAAGGAGGGAGAAATGGAGCTTAGAAAGATTCTACAGCAGATGCCTAATATGAGTCTAGATGACGTTAAGGCGGGAATAGGGAAGCTTCGGGAAATGGGCGTTATCAAGATATCCAGCTCT
>Ga0190366_1000030_pt1 | contig 26080 bp, 19 predicted proteins | sample 487218910_MG_FD_169990 | JGI IMG/M metagenome (GOLD analysis project Ga0190366, IMG submission 169990) | Hydrothermal vent microbial mat bacterial communities from Southern Trench, Guaymas Basin, Mexico - 4872-18-9-10_MG | ecosystem: Environmental > Aquatic > Marine > Hydrothermal vents >...
ATATACCTCATACCTATCCTCAATGTTTCCGCAATTCGATATGACTAGTTGAGCAGAAGCAGGTTGGCCTGGACCACAGAGAGTATCTGGTATGGCTTCCACTTCCTGATAACTCGGATCCACTGATACACATGGAATTATTGGGGTTATTGGAGCTATCAAAGTGAATCTCTGTGGTCCCTGCGGAACTTGGTCACCTATCACTCTGATTCTCCACCTTCCGGCCATTGGGTTATCCACTAGGACTTGCTCTAAGTTGTTAACGTCGTCCTCGCAAGTTGGATCTGGGGCAGGCATCGCAACACATCTAGTGGCAGGAGCGGAGGGATTGCTCGGGTCTAATTTCCATGGGTAGTAGTACCTCCCGAGGGGATCTATCAGGACCAAATCCAAGTCGTTTATCAAGCACGGGTCACAATTGATTGTTCCTGGGGGGTCATCCCAAGCCAGAGTGACTTTAAGGGCAGATGCCCCAGGAGGTACGTCGTAAATGTAACTTATTGTTTCTCCATTGTCTACTTGATCTATTTCTATTTGGTAGTCTGATATCCCTCCAAATGAGTAATCTCCAGTTATTAATTGAACTGCAGCCAAGGCGTCTATTCTTCCATATCCGTAGATGTAATCTGGACCTGTGTTCCCTCTATCTACTGCAGAGTGCACCAATATCGCCTTCAGAGTGCTGGGCAATGGGAACTCTCCGGCTCCATTGGTTATCTGCCACTGCTGTATCAGAAGTGCGGTGACTCCAGTTACATGGGGAGTAGCCATTGAGGTTCCAGAAGCTCCTCCATATCCTCCTCCGGGCACAGTGGAGATTATAGGTCCACATCCTGGTGCTGAAACTTCTGGCTTTAACCTACCGTCCAAAGTGGGGCCTCTACTCGTGAAACTACAATATGTGTCTGAGTATTTGTCTACAGCTCCGACTGTTATGGCATTTTTGGCAGTACCCATTGGTTGTATCGTACCATATCCCCACCACCCGTCATTTCCTGCTGCTATGTTCATGAGATGTGGCTTGTCTGGGTCTTGTCCTGGGTACTCTGCTCTGGCTAATTGATCTGCGTATCTAGAGTAAGGGTGATACTCTCCCCACCATCCCCAAGGACCCCAGCTGTGATTCGAAGTTCTGGAATCGTATGTATTCGTCCCATCTCTCAGCTCATCGAAGGGGTTATACCAATCGTATGCTAGGACGTTGGCATCTGGTGCCATTCCTACGTAGAGTCCAGCGCTATTGGTACCATCTCCAGCCATTATCCCGCAAACGTGAGTTGGGTGGAAAGTTATCCAAGCTGGAGGATCCCCTATGGTTATTCTTCCAGAAAGATCTGGATGATTGTAATCTGGGTGTCCTCCGTCTGTTATGGTCATCCAGACTCCGCTACCAGTCAAATTGTATGGTGGATTATGAAGATCGTCCACGTTTATCAAAAACCTGCTCACATCCAGTAGAGGGATGTGGACAGGTAGTGTATAGACATACATCACTTCGTCTTTTAAGAAGAGTTTCCTGAGATTCTCCTCTGGTATAACTAAGTTAATGGATTTTTGACCCTCAGATATAGCATAAGAACAATTAGGATCGAATTCAGATCTGTTTTGGAGGACCCATTCCAAGTAATCATCTGGATTCGAATCTAGGGGATTTTCCTCCCAGTTGTAACAATCTTCTATGTCGTTAGATGAGCCTCTTGGAATTAGGTCCTCGTATCCTTCGGGCACAGGAGGTAGGAGATATGCTCCAACCTCTTGCAGGAAAGTTCTCACGAATTCCTCGCTTAACTCCACATCATCATAGAACAAAACCATTAATTTCAGTAGGCCAGAGCTACTGTCTCCACCAAAGTACAATAGTTTTTCTAGACGGTCTGAATTGCTTTTTATTGTCAATTCCAATAATGAATCGATCTCGGGATAGCCCTTTTCTTCTATAGAGACCCTAGTTACTCCAGTGACGATTTCCTCCTGTGATAGGTTCTCTAGCACTTCAGAGTTGACTTTACATATCCAGGTATTGTCTCTCAGAGGAATAAGGAATTCTAGTCCGTATTTCTCTGAGAGTTCCAGTCTCTCATCGTAGTTGGGCCACCTATCGAAGTGAACCTCTAAGTGATATGTTCCTGAAGGTAAATCAGGATACGTGTCTATTCCCACCTCTCCTCTCTGTGATTCCATTGGTGGAGCAATCAAGAATATCAAGAGCGTAATAAGCACTGGAGACCATGTCCTCATCTTTTACCCCGGGGTTGCTCTGAACCCTTAGATATAAACCTTTCCCAATTCTTGGAAGAAATCAAGCAGGAGTAATCCGTAACGTGTCTTCTCATGTGACAGCAGAACAAAGAAACTTTCTTCGCTTCTGTTTAGATGACCATAGATCTCTCGGTGAAGGGATGGTATATAAATACTTGCTCATGAAAGAACTCTACGGGGAAGCTAATTGGATGAGGACCTCTTAATGTGGTTAGTAGACAAGGGGTCAGAAATGGATCTAGATTTCCTAGAGGTGAGATATCAGAGGTTCTCCAGTACCAAAATAGAAATGAGAGATGGAAAAGTGTTCTCAGCAACTCCTGGAGAGGAAGAAGGGGTCGCAATTAGATCTCTTAGAAATGGCGTATGGGGATTTTCAACCACTAGCGATCTAGACAAGAAGTCACTTCTCCAAGCTCTGAAGTACTCTGTTAAGGGAGCCAAAAGTAAGAGAAAAAAGAGAGAAGTAAAGCTGGCTCCAGCTCCAGTAGTGGAGGACGAAGTGAGGATAAAAGTAAGGGAGGAATTAGATGAGGTGCCAATCGAAGATAAGATCTCCTGGCTCAGGAGGGGAGATGAAGAAGCTAGATCCGTAGATGGTGTGAAGGCCACCTCCACGTATTGGGACTACAAAGAGAAGAAGGTCGTAGTGAACAGCGACGGGACCTTTCTGAAAATAGAGAACTCTTGGATATTCTTCGATATATGGGCCTATGCAACCAAAAACGGGGTAATGCAATCCTATAGAGAGAGATTTGCTACTCTAGGAGGATTTGAATCCACCGAGAAAATAGGAATTGAAGAAAGATGCAGAAAGGCTGCAAAGAAGGCACTTGAGCTTACTGAAGCTAAGCCAGCTCCGGGAGGAAGGTTTCCCGTAGTAATAGACGGTGTTCTCTCTGGATTGCTAGCACATGAGGCTGTGGGACACGCAACAGAGGCTGACAGTGTATTGAGGGGCCTGAGTGTCCTCAAGGGTAAAATAGGAGAGAAGATTGGATCGGAACACGTTACTCTGATAGACGATGCCACTTTGGGAGAGATGTTCGGGTCAGATAAATACGACGACGAAGGTGTGCAGTCGAAAAGGAAGGTGTTGATAAAGAACGGAGTGTTGAAGAGTTACCTGACCAACAGAGAGACATCTGGAGAACTCGGCTTACCTTTAACTGGTAATGCCAGAGCACAAGACTACAGGCATCCTCCTCTAGTCAGAATGACCAACACCTTCTTCAAACCCGGAGATATGGACTTGGATGAGCTCCTAGAGGGTATAAAAAGAGGAATATATGCCAAAGGTGGAAGAGGGGGGCAAGTAAGCCCCGCTGAGGGAGTGTTCCAATTCGGAGCTCAGGAGGCTTACGTGATAGAGAAAGGTGAAATTGGGGAAAGGCTAAGGGATTTCAGTATGAGTGGGTTCATACTGGAAACTCTCAAGAAAGTCAGTGGAGTGTCAAAAGACTTCGACGTCTACCCTAGTTTCTGCGGCAAGGGAGGGCAATGGATGAGGAATACTACAGGAGGACCTCACCTGAGAATTGAGGAAATAACGGTAGGTGGTAAATAATGACCGTTCTAGATTTCTCTAAAAGAGTTGTAGAGTTAGCAATGAAATTGGGTGCTGATGAGGTGGATTCATACTCTTCTCTCTCAAAGAGCTTCTCCTTACAGGGAACTGAGGAATCTAGTGGATTTTCGGACAGAAGTGCTAGGACAGAGATATCCAGAGGTTTAGGTGTTAGAGTAGTGGTAGGGAAAAGTGTTTCCTACTCCTACACGACTTCTCTGGATGAAAACGGTATAGAGAAAGTGGTTAGGAGAGCTATAGACTTAGCGAGAGCAAAGGAAAAAGATCCTGAATTCCGAGGTCTTCCAGAGCCCAAGGGGATTACCAAAGTGGAGGGAATATTTGACGAGAGAATAGAGGATCCTCCTTTGGAAGAAGGGGTTCAACTAATAGACGGAGTATTGGCGGAATCCATGGAGAAGGGGTTGAAGAGCTCCAATTCCTTCCTCTCCTTCGGGCTCAAGGAAGTGGGAATATCGAGTAGTTCCGGAATAGACGTGGAGTTCAAAGAGAGCTTTGTGCAACAGGGAGTTTACCTCCTCTCCGAGAAAGGTGGAGTAACTAGCCTTGGATCTAGCTTCTCAGAAGGAAGGGAAGTTCAGTTGAAACTAGAGGAGTGCATGGAAGAAGCTCTAGAGTATTCAGAAGCAGGACTGAAGGTCGAGAAAATAAATGGAGGGGACTGGACTATAGTATTCCACCCAGACGCACTAGCTCCTCTCATGGAGTACGGTTTCTCCCAAGCAATAGACTCATATAACGTGCAAGAAGGAAAGTCCTACCTTTCAGGAAAAATCGGGGAGAGAGTAGCCTCCGAGGATCTGGAAATAACAGACATGGGAGACATGAGCTCTGGGCTGAGGACTAGGCCTGTGGATGGTGAGGGAGTTCCGACTAGGTCCACGGAAATAATAAAGGACGGAGTACTCTTGAACTACCTGTACGATTCTTATACCTCGGCTAAAGAGAATAAAGAAAGCACGGGAAACGCCACTAGGGACTTCAGATCTCCCGTTAAGGTCGCACCAACTAATCTAGTCCTGAGAGGAGAGGAGTCAAAGAGCCCCTTGGAAGAAATAGAAAGAGGCTTACTCGTGAAGGGTGTGATGGGAGCTCATAGCACTAACATAGCAACTGGAGCTTTCTCTGTTTCTGCGAACCCAGCCTATCTAATAGAAAACGGAGAAATAAAAGGGCAGGTTAGGGGATGCATGATAGCAGGAACTTTCGAAGAACTATTGAGGAAGTATTCTTTCCAGGGAGGTGAAGTGATCCAAAGAGGATTCCTGGTAGCACCTCTAGTAGTATTCGAGGGAGTGAAGGTTTCCGTTTGATCTAGGAGGTGAATAGCTCTCTGTAGTCTTCAGGAATTTCTATAAATCCAAGCCTTAGGAGAGAATCCAGATAGGCCCAACATATGACTGCTGCCTCAAAAGCCTCCAAGTAAAGGCCCTTCTCCAAGAAGTACCTAGAGTCCTCTAGATACCCCTTGGCCATTTCGAAGACTTCCATAGCTCCTTTCCCAACATCCTCTTCTTTCTTTAATTTTACCAAGGGGATTATCTCAGACATTCTAGAGACTTCCCTCTCTGCTACTCTTTTCAAACTCGCAGAATTCAATTGGTTCACCGCCATTCTTCGCTTCACGTACATCTGGAATTACGGTAACTAATAAATAAAAATAATGTAAATTTTGTTGAGCTTCGAGTAGCCTGACTGTCGGTAAACATCTCAGCAGAGTAGTTAATCATCTCCTAGCCACGTATTGGAGAACAGGGTCTATCTCATAGGATAGGAGTCTAGCGATCTGTCAGTAATTTAAATGATTCGTTCGCCTAACTTAGGGATAGTCGTTTTTGTTATTCAACTATATATATGATGAAGGAGATGTCAGGAATAAAGTGTATAATGCCTTGGATTGTCAATTGGATTTAAAGGGTGGTAGAGTTGCTCCGTGAAAATGATCCTCATTTGGCCATAGTTCCTTATAGCAACGAGAACTCGAAAATTTTCGAGAGACTAAAGCAGTATCTCTGTGAAGTGATTCCGTACGAGATTGAGGTTGAGCACATAGGGAGTACCTCAGTCCCAGGACTGGGTGGAAGGGATATCATAGATGTCCTCATACTAAATACTAATAGAGAAAGGGCTCATGTCGAGAGTAGTTAGTTTACTCGAGTCTAAGGGTTTCAGATACAATCCAAGTGCAAGTAATCCGTATGAAAAGTTATTCCTCTCTGGACAGTACAAATACGAAAGTAATAAGGAAAAGCACGTTCACATTCACGTGACTTATCCAGGAAGTATTGAACACAGAGAAAAAATATTGTTTCGAGATTATCTTAAGCGGAATCCCAAAGAGGCTAAAAAGTATTACGAATTTAAGAAAAAATGTATGAGAGAGGCTAATTCTAACCCATCAAAATACAGAAAACTAAAGGATTCGTACATTAAGGCAATACTAGAGAGAGCGAGGAAGAGTTAGTAAGAGATGCGCATGGATTCGTGGAAATGTGTGACCAGAGATGAGAGAGGCAGAATAAAAAATTGAGAGTTAGAAAGAGTTTACTCGGGATATCTAAGGCAAGAGAATTTGGCAAAGATCTAGACTTTCTCGAAAAATCTTCAGTGGAGTACAACGGAATCTGGGAAATTGCCACTCTAAGTAGGAATTAGACGTTTGGAGTAATTGCATTAACACAGCGAGACTAGTTCAATCCCCAGGTCCTATTAAGTTCAAGTGCTCTTCCCTTATATCGAACCTCACCATTTCCCCTTCTTTTAACGGTTTGAAATCTGAAAATTCCCTTATTAGAACTTCTTCTCCATTGCAATCTAAGTAAATGTCTCTGTAGAATGTATGGGTCTCTATTAGAGTTACTTTACCGCTGAACCTTCCATCTTGGTTTATCTTTATTTTCTCAGGCCTTATGGCAACTACTACCTCTCCCTCAAAGCCCTCGGTGTTCAACTTCAATTCCCTCCCCAGTAAAATTAGCCTATTCTCCGAGATTGCCCTCCCTCTGATGATATTACATTTTCCGACGAATTCGGCAACGAATATGGTCTTAGGCCTCTCGTATATCTCCCTTGGCTCTCCTATTTGCTCTACTTTTCCTGAACTCATGACTGCTATCCTGTCAGAGATTGACATGGCTTCCTCCTGATCGTGAGTAACGTAAATGAGAGTTGTTCCGAGCTCTCTCTGTATTCTCCTTATCTCCGCTCTCATTTCCACCCTTAGCTTAGCATCTAAATTGCTAAGGGGCTCGTCTAAGAGGAGTATCCTAGGTTCAACGACTAGGGCCCTAGCAAGGGCTACCCTCTGCTGCTGTCCTCCACTCAACTGAGAGGGGTACCTTCCACCGAGACCTTCTAGCTTCACCAGTTCTAGGGCCCACATTACCCTTTCCTTTATCTCCTCCTTGGGCAACTTCCTTACCTTGAGGCCATAGGCTATGTTCTCGAAAACTGTCATGTGTGGCCAGAGAGCATAGTTCTGGAATACCATTACTGCCCCTCTTCTCCTTGGATCCAGATCTGTCACGTCCTCTCCGTCAAAGAATATCCTCCCTGAGTCTGGAGATTCTAAGCCAGAAACTATTCTCAGAAGAGTCGTCTTCCCGCATCCACTGGGTCCCAGTATTGAGAAGAGTTCAGAACTACTTATCTCAAGACTCACACCATTTAGCGCTGTTACATTACCGAATCTTTTCATTACATCAATTATCTCCACCTTAGTCAATTAGGTCACCCCTACTAGTGAGAACCTCTCCTTTGTGAAGTAATTGACGACTAATATTGCCGATATTTGAGTTAGAATTAACAAAACACCAAGAGCTGCTGCTAAATGCACAGAACCAGTTGCAGAGAGCATGACGTCCTTCATGTAAGCTGTTATGGGCGCTCTCTCCATGTTTATTGCCCCCAAAGTTATGCTAGTGCTAGTCTCGCTCATGGAGTAAACGAAGCTAAGTAGAGCTCCTCCCAGTATGTTCAAGGAAACTAATGGGACTGTAATTCCCAGCAGAGTTCTCCATTTACTGGCTCCCAAGTTGATGGATGCTTCCTCTAAACTCGAGTGAATCTGTTGCATTCCTGCGTATATGCTTCTAGCGGCAAACGGGAGCCTTCTCATAGAGTAACTCAATACTAGGAGTAGCATGGGGTTGAAAGACAGTGGATCCGTTGGATCCATCGCAGTCCCAGGAAGTAACTTAGAGAAGAAATAGAAGTAGCTCACAGCTACTACTATTCCAGGAACTGCAATTGGGAGAATCACTAAGGTCTCAACAATTGTGGAGAGGGGGCTTCTCACTCTAGTGGTCACGTAAGACGAGTGAAGAGATATCAGCACAATTAGTATCACGGCCATGGAGGAATATAGGACGCTATTCAATACGAACTTTCCTATTTCTCCAGATATCGCCTCCAAATTTGATAAAGTTAATCCTTCTGGCAAAGCAGAAGTCCACCTCTCAGAGAGTGCTAGGAGGAATACCCCGACTTGGGGAAGGGTCGTGAAGAGTACTACTGGAAACATCAAGGGGTAGATAATTAATTTCAGTTCAGTTGGGGGTTCTCTAGCCTTAGGGGTTCCTCTGAATAACATGGCATAACTCCTCAATCCCACATATCTCCTTACCCAAACGAAGGCCAATAGCGCTATTACCAAGAGAAATATAGATAGAGCTGCTATCTCTGGAGATCTCTCTCCTAGTTGCCCGGTAAATCTACTGAATATCTGAAAAGAAATTGTTTTCCTTGCCAATGGATCGCTGTGGAATACTATGGGAGCTGCTAGATCCTCCAAACTGAATATAAACACTAGAATTGCCCCAGCTGCTATTCCAGGGAAAGCTAGTGGGAGCAGTATCTCCTTTATTAGTTGTAAGCCCTTAGCTCCTAAGTTCTCAGCTTGCTCCTCCAATGCTGGGTCTATCTTCATTAGGGTGGAGTGGACATTCAAATAGACTATTGGGTAATAGCTCATGGTCTGGGCCACTATTATTCCGATCAATCCATCTATTTTTATTCTGAAGGGAAGTAATCCCAAGAGATCGTAAAGTATGAAGTTCAGTAGTCCGTGTTCAGAGAAGATCCTCTTTATCACGTAGGCACTCACGAAAGGAGTAACCAGTATTGGGACCAGTGCCAGAACCTTGAGTAGTCTCTTCCCCCTGAAGTCGTACCTGTAATTGATGAGGGCTATCACTGTCCCCAAGAAAGTAGTCAACAGAGTTACCGAGATAGCTACGAAAATTGAGTTGGGGATTACTCCTAAGTCTATTCCTCTCATAACGATTACTTCACCGCCGGAGAATCTCTCTATTGAGTAGAAATCCCCCTTCGGTAGGGAGAAATAGTAGCCGGAGAAGAGTGTCTTGAACCAGTAAAGGGTTAATTTCCCCTCCTTGAAGAAGGCAACTGCTAGAGTATTGAAAACCGGAAGGATTAGAAATATTGTTAAAGAAAAAATTGGGATTGAATAACTGACTAATAGTAGGGAATCCAATCCTCCTCTTCTAGCCAAGGCCTAGTTCCTCCAGAACCTTGAGATATCTCCTCCTGGAAGACTCTCTCCACTCTCTCTTTAGGAGTTCGAGGAGTTCTCTGTCTTCTTTTATTCTTTGATTTAACTCCCTAGCGTATTCCTCGGTTAAGTAGACTTCTTTCCCGGTTATAGGGTCCCTGAACTTCAACTCCAACATTTGGTCTAATAGGGAATTGAATTTCTCCTCTGAAATTCTTCCCTCTTTCTTGGCCTTGTTGAGTTCAATCCAAGCTCTCCTGAGCTCCTCGTTCGAGTCAATCAGGGAAGACTTGAAGTAGTTCTGTAATACTTCCTCTATTGATAGAGCTCTGGAGTCATCGAACTCTATGCCCCTGCTAATCATAGTTCTCTCGTATGACTTCCTTAGGTCCTCTCTGCTTCTCCCTTCTGGGGAATCGAATACCCTAGGATTGACTGGCATTCTGTTTACTCTTTCGTCTAACCATATTCTCTGGCCTTCTGTGAGGATCCAGAGCACGAAAGCTTGTGCCTCTTCCTTGTTCTCTGAAGTAGATAAAAGGGCTATTGGATCTCCATTTATTACTGATTCCCCCTCTGGTATCACATAGACGCAGTTGGGATTGAGTTTCATTGCTGTGTACCCGAAGAAATCTATAGTAGTCCCTATTGCTATTTCTCCAGAGATAATAGCTTCTCTGACAGCATCGCTAGAATCGAATATCCTGGAATTAGCTGCAATCAGAGAGAGTGTTTTCCAGCCTTTCTCCCAACCCATGGCCTGTAGTATTATTTCGTATATCCTAGTGTTGCTAGTGCTCCTGGTAGGATCTGCTATTCCGATTAGTGGTATTTCTCTTGCGTAAATCTCGCTAGCTAAATCCTCCCATTTTCTCGGAATTGGAAGGCCCCATTTCTCAATTACTTCCCTGTTTACTGTGAATCCGAAAGAAGAGATGGCTGCAGCTACCCAATAGACTTTACCATCTATTTTTCTCACTAAGGGGATTCCAGAAACTTCGCTCGGTATATCCCTCTCTATCAGGTCCAACAGGTCTTTACTTTCCAGAGGGGCGAGAAGTTCCAAATCCATCAGATTGTCGAAGAGAGTTGGGCCTCCTCCCCAAGCTAGATCGACTCTTCCTTTCCTAGCGTATTCTGGCCATAGAGAGGCTGGGACGGAAACGAACTTCATCTTAGTTATTCCAAATTTCTTGGAGATCTCGCTCTTCAGGAATTCCTCCTTGGCTAATTCTTGGATAGTGGTATCATGTCTCGTTAGTATTACTAGAGTTTTTCCCTCTTCCTCCCTCGGGCTTTCTCCTATGCAGCCTAGGGTCGAAGATATTAACAATAACAGTAGCAGGGGTAATGACTGGTCTCTCATATTGCCCTCAATACCTAGGGCCTACAGAGGTTATAAGTCTCTCTTTCTTCCACTTGGTATCAAAGAAGACAGTAGTATAATCAATGAGCCCACCAAGGACGACACTATTATCATAGGATCCAAGTCTCCTTCTTCATTCTCCTTGGTTTCTTCAAATAGACATACTCTAAATTCGCTTTTTCTGGAGATTACATCCTCTAGTGTTACATTCACGCATCTCATGGGACTTTCAAGCCTTAGTCTGTATAGGTTATCAGATATCTCGTCCAATTCTTTTTTCCTAAAAAATACTCTCTTGACTGGGCCAGAAACTTCGAAGTATATTTCCACAGGCCCAGTTGTTGGCTCTCTTGGATAAGAGTAAACTGATTCTATTCTGGGATTGCCTAGTTCAGTTGGGAAGACCAAGGAGCTTTCTCCCATTGGTATTTTTCCCTCAACTTTAATGTAGTTTCCAAGCGGAGTGAACTCCTGGACCTTTATTGTAGTGTACTCTTCGTTGTAATATTCTCCTCTGTCTTTCCCATTGCGTATGAAGAACTCGCCTTCTAGCTCTTCCAAGCAATTGTGGAATATTATTGCGTCTTCCCTGTCAATTATGATTAGCTTTTGTGGTACCTCTATCTCTTTGATTTCAACGCCCTTGTCTGAGAAAGTCAACTCATAGAAGGAGTATCTCTCTCCTTCCGGTCTGTCCGAAGATGCCACAGAAGTGCCCATCAGGAAAGTGATTCCCTCGCACTTGAACAAGGAGTGCTTATGGCAATGTCCACTCAGTACTAACTCTACTCCACCTCTCTTCAATATTTCTAGGAACGATTCAGCTTCTTCACGATCCCACGACCAGTAAAGCTTGTCTAGTGGACAATCGTCTGATTCTCCACGGACTTCCCACGGATTAAACAAAGGATGATGCATCACTACTACTTTGTGCTTCTCTGTCCCATTTAATTCCGTCTCTAAGAACTTCAAACTCTCCATGGAAGGTTTTCCGATCTCTTCTCTAGTGTCCAAGAAGACTATTTTCAGATTATTTACTGAAAGAGAGAATTCGGGTGGTGCTAGAACTCTCTCGAAGTACTCATAAGAATCGTGGTTTCCCTTGGCAGATACGAATGGAATCCCGGAGAGTGAGAGTCTCTCTATCTCCTTCAACAGGTGGAGATACATTCCTAAGTCTCCAGGCTTATCTACGTTGTCTCCGCCCGAAATTACTAAGTCGTATTTCTCAATAGAGAGGTAATCCACTAGGGTGCTCAAAGCGTCTAACGAGTTGAACTTCCTTCCGTTTAACTCAGAGACTTGTCCTTTGGACAGATGTATATCCGTAACAAAGGCAACTCTCATAGAACCTTTCTCTCTGGGCACGACCCATATCGCTCCTGGGATGTCAAGTTCTTCACCGTCCTCTAGCTGAACCCTAATAGAGTACAATCCATCGGATATTTCTCCCTCAATTGAGAAGACTTCTAATTCATTTTCAGACCAAAGGAAATTCAAGAATATCCTTTTTCCCGTTGAAGTAGACACTAAATAGACTTTTTCATAATTTAGATTGTCAGAGAGATCTATTTCGATGATATTTGATCTTTCCTCTATAACTAGGGGATTTCCCGGCGAGGGATACAGAATTATGTCTCTAGGCAGTTCTTTTGCGTGAGAAAGCTGTATTGATACTAAAAACGACGAAAGAGCTAGTACTGTCATCAGGGAGAGAATAAATGGAGCTTGGCGAAGAAACGTCATCGAATCTTCCTCCTTATTATGATGGCTATTAGTGTAGAAAGGGCTATTATAGAGAGCGAAACTAGTATTGATTTGCCTAAATCGTATCCTGGGCATTTCTCTGCTGTTCTAACAATTCTTCCCCCGTCTTTTCTCTTGACGACCTTAGGTACACTTTTCTCTAAGTCCCTGACCTCTGTTAGAATCTCCTCCAATATGGTCCTTCCAGCTAATTTCACGCCATGATACTCATCTAGGCACATGGGAGCGTATCCTCCGTAGGGTGTTTCTCCACTCAGTATCACTACTCCCTTTCCGAGTGGTTCGGCCACTGCTATTGGTATCTTCACGTTCTCGTCGTACAATGCACTGTAGGCTTCGGCTAGCGGTTCAGTGTTCTCTACTATTTTTCCGTTTTCTGCGAAAATTAGTATCTTCAGAGGATATTCCTTCTCTAAATTATCCTGATCTCCGGATAACTTATGCATTTTACCATCCAATAGGTACGCCACTGGTCCCGGTCCGTGGCAAAGGTATCTGGATCCCCTTCTACTGAAACATATCACTCTATATCCTCTTCCAGCGTTGTTCCTTGGATCTTCTACTGAAGCGTAATCCAATCTCAGATTAGACCCTATCCCATCCATCACGGAGTTGACTATGAATTGAACATTTTTTCCAGAACCATAGTCGCTGTCTCCAGCAACCCATAAAATTCCCCCATTTTCAACCCATTTCCCTATTTTCTCTATCTCTTTCGGAGAAAAAGGATCTGTGGGTTGTCCTATTATGAACAAAACTGACCTAGATAGTGCTTCGTCCAAGGGCATATCTACTGTCCCGTTGTATTCTCTCTTGGCACCTATGGTTATCCAGCATCCACCGTAATAGGATGCCAGATCCTCTATACAGTTATCCGCCTCTCCATGCGACAGATCCACAGCAACGCATCCGTTTAGTAACAAGGCGAGTATGAACACGTTCATCATGTTCATCCCATGCCACTAGAAACCCTTATCTTCTTAAACTTAGAGTGGGGCAGAGGGGAAAATGAAGAGAATATTCCTAGCTCTTCTCCTCGTCTGTGTAATCATTTCACCTAAAACAGAGCCTGGATTGTCTCTCAAAGTAATTGAAGTAAGATACGAATTACCAGATCCAGAAATAGGTGAGTACTATGTGAGAATCGATGGATTTTCCCTTTCCAACGTGGATGGTGTGCTTCTCCCAACCAAGAGGCTGTTCGTCCTCTTACCTCCTGGAGCCAGTGACGTGAAAATAGAGTGGATTGCTCTTAGAGTTGAAGAGTTCAGTAGACATCTCGAACAGCCTGAGATTGAGGTGAGACCTCTTTGTCCTGAAAATTCATCTATTATTGTGCCACTAAGCAAGAGGGAATGGGAACTAATTTCAGAAGAGAAGATTGAGTGGATTAATGGTTCAAAAGTGCTTAGCTTTCTATTTACTCCAGTGAGATACTCCTCTGGAAAGGTGAAAATATACAGAGAGGTGTTATTCATAATCGAGTTCAAGGAGGAAGACGTCAATAATCTCCCAAATCCGACTGAGGATGTGCTAGAGCTAGTCATAAACCCTTGGGACGCGAAATTCTATGAATACAGGCATGAAACCAGAGAGAATAGATTGAGATTACAGCAAGGGCAGAGGTTCTGCAATATTTCCACAGGGAAAGCAGATTATCTTATAATAACCACGAATGAATTAGCTAGCGAGTTCTCTAGATTGAGGGATTGGAAGATTGGCATAGGCACCGAAACTGAGATAGTCACCGTTGATTGGATAAACTCAAATTGCTCTGGTGTGGACCTACAGGAGAAGATAAGGAACTTCATAAGAGATGCCTATTTAGAGTGGGGAGTGAAGTACGTTCTCCTCGGAGGAGACTATACCGAAATTCCTCCAAGGTACTTCTACATGGAAGAACCATACGATTGGGGATTTCCGTATGGTACATTTCAGAAGGCAACGGATTTCTATTACTCTGCTTTGGGAGATTGGGATCCAATATCTGGAACTTGGGAAAATGGGGATTGGGATCCAGACGATAATGGACTATACTTAGAACAACTAGACCTAGATGTAGACGGATTTCCGGAATATTGCAAGGAACCAATTCCTGATTTCAGTCCAGAAGTATTCGTTGGCAGATTCCCAGTTTCAACTCCAGAAGAGGCTAGAGCACTAATAAACAAGACAATAGAGCACTATTACTCTGGAGGAAGTTGGAGGAATAGAGCATTACTCCTAGGAGCAGTTCTATTCTACGACACTACTCCAAAGGAGGACGGAGCTAAACTGAACTACTACCTAATGAAAGACGTGTTTAATCCGGCTTTCATGGACTATACTAGGATGTATGAAGCCGAAGGAACGGATCCATCAGAATACGAGTGGGATCTTCCTCTCAATCAGACTAATGTCGAAGTAGAGTGGAACAAAGGAGTGATAGCAATAAACTCTGCATCCCATGGGAGTATAGGTGCCCTGTGGAGAGCGGTAAAGTGGGATTCTTGGACTTCGTGGTCTCCATTTGTCTCCACTGGAATGAATCTCACAAACTACGGGAAAAGCTCTTTCTTCTTTGCTATGGCATGTCTCAGTGGAGGATTCGACTATCCCTGGGATTGTCTCGGAGAGTGGCTTTTAAACCAAAGAGGAGGAGCTATAGGTTACATAGGGGCGAGCAGAGTAGCATGGGTTTACGTCCCTTGGTTCCCTGGAGTCGGACTCTCCGAGGAACACTCTTACCTCTTCTGGGGGCACTTCCTTAGAGGAGAGAGCATAGGAGAGGCGCTCTACAACTCAAAATGGGAGTATTACACCATGGGATTTGATTTAACTCAATTCTATGAGAAAAAGAGCTTCTTAATTTTTAACCTGCTTGGAGATCCCCAATTGGAGATCAAACCTCCGAAGAGAATTGAAGTTAGTCCCAAGTATTCTAAGAAGGGTGCAGTAGCTAGAACTCCATGTGTAGAGGGAAATAGCGCTGAATTCAGAATTGAAGTGAGGAACCTCCTAGATAGAGAAATAAACCTGAATTTACACTGTTCTCCACCACCAGGATGGAAATTAGGATATTCCGTAACGGATGAAGATGGAGATGGTATGCCTAATCTAAGAATAGATGGAGGAGGAAGTAAAACTCTGGAGATATTGGTGACTCCTCCCGAATTCACTCTTCCATCCAAAACATTACTCCACTTAGAGTTTAAGGACCAATTAGGAAACACTCTAGAAACAATTACCTTGGAAGTGGAAGTTCTGGAGACTCCGGAAATTTGGGTTGAAGTTCCAAAGCTGAGAGTAGTAGGAGAAAGTTCTACATTTGAAGTTAGGTTCAGGAATTGTGGTAACGTTCCTCTGAACGTAGTAGTCCTTACGGAAGGTGCTTATCTGCTGGATCCATATGGTTACAGAACCAATATGTTCAATCTCAAAGTACTAGAGGAGAAGAGGTTTGTACTAAATGTTTTACCTGTGAAGAGAGTGCAGCTCAAAATAAAATATTCTGATAAGGAGTTGGTTATAACTAGGGCTGTCTCTCTAAGGAAAATTGGAGTGGACGAGCAATACCCGCCAACCCGTCGTAGCTCCAATCCAGAGCAGAAACTGATTAGAAATAAAAACAAGGGCAGGCGCTTGATTCAGCAATAGTCACTTACTTTCATCAGCAGATTGTCGTCCTATTTCTTCTGATTCTGAGTGTATTCTCTCGTACAACAATGGGACGGATATCGAGAAGGAGATTACTAGGAGAAGAGAAACTAGACCGTAGAGGATTATTTCTCCCTTCAATTCCGCTGGTATTTTAGACCAAGGGGATATCCCAGCAAGCCTGACGAATAGTGCTGAAATCGCTAGGAATAAGAGTGTCTTCACCACTCTAGACCTTATCCTGAAATGTAATATGCCGTAAATTGCTCCTAGAACCATGAACACCGCCATGGAAAGTAAGAAGAGCACTGCAGGAGTGAACTTAACCGACATGGAATACACTTCATCGGGACTCATTGGTATTTCCTTGTCTGAGAGAGCCTCCTTGATTTGCTCTATGAAGAACTCCCTATGTTCTATCATTATCCTCCTATAGGCTATGGAGTTCCATATAGAGGCTACTAGGCCTAGAGGCAATGCTGATTTAATTCCATCGGAGTATTTGCCCAACTCGCACCCCATGGTTCTATGGAAATTTAGGTTTAAGTCTTGCTTATAGCAGAGCAGCCACTATGCATTTGTTTTTTATACCTCGTTTTCCAGAAATTATGAGGTGATTGAGATAGGCAGAAAGGGATCTGCCGCAGCATCATTGATCCTAACTAACTGTTGTTTCAATATTCCTCCTCTCCTTTTGTATAATGAGAAAGGTCTAGATGACGTGGTGCTGGCAAATACGGGGAAACGTGAGCTTAGAGTACCAATCGATTTGTACGATTTGGATTTATTTGAAGAGTAAAAGAATACAATTTGTGAAATACACGAGAGAGGTTGCTAATCGTATGCTACTTCTCAGCAGGTACTTGGGAAGAATAGAGATCTGATTCTCCCGAGTTTCCTGGGGAGGTACTCAGAATTGCGGAAACTTAGTAAATGTTGGTGGACCAGTTCGATTTCGCCATCGTAGAGGGGTGCTTCGGGTACAATGAGTGTAAGCTATACATAGAGGGGGGAAAGCAGTATTAAGGTATAATACAACTATGGACAAGGAGATATTCCGTAGCAAGACCCATGAATTGAAATTTTCTGCTGTGAGATCTTGCTTAGAATTAAATGGATGCTGAGACCCCTGCTGGAGGTGAATCCGTGGTAAGAGAAGTCTTCGCTAAAACTGTCCTGAATAGACGTAAATTCCGAGATCCTTGGTTTTTGGATGAGTACTCTGTGAATCCATATAGGAACTGCGATTTCAACTGCGTGTATTGTTACACCCACGGAAGCAAATACGGAGTTAGCACAAGGGAACCAATCGCTAAGATCAATGCTCCAACTTTACTAGGAAGAGAATTGCTGAAAAGATGTAAAAGGAGGGAATATGGATTCATCGCATTGGGATCGGCTACTGAACCATGGATGCATGCAGAAAGTAAGTATGAGTTAACGAGAAAGTGTTTAGAAGTAATAGCTAGATATAAATTCCCAGTTCACTGTCTGACCAAGTCCACTCTAATCCTAAGGGATTTGGACTTGTTAGAGAGAATCAATGATGTTGCTATCTTGCCTGAAGACCTAAGACACTTGGAATTCGGTTTAACTGTCACTTTCTCTATTTCTACCTTAGAGGATGATCTCGCTAAGATCTTCGAGCCAAATGCTCCTAGTCCTGAGAAAAGACTGGAGACATTACAGAGAATTAGGGAACTCGGTCTCAGTGCCGGAATATCTTACATTCCAGTTCTGCCTTTCATATCTGATAGTGATGAACAATTGGAAGAGATGATTAAAGTCGCAAGGGATTTCGATGCAAACTACGTATTCGTTGATGCTCTGACACTCCAAGGTAGTAGGAAACTCTACTACGAGATTTTAGAGAGGTATTTCCCGGAAGTAATTCCCAAGATGGGTGAAGTAATGGATGAAAATGGAAAACCAAGAAAAGAATATGAATTAAAGCTCGAAAAGACTGCCAAAAACCTTTGCAGATTGTTAGGCGTAAAGTACATGATCGTTTGATCAATCAATTTCTCCTCCAGCTAATAATTTGTATATATTGTAATATGCCCTAGATATCTCTTCCCAGCTTGGAAAATCTTCCATAGAGATCTCAGCCGTGAGTTCATCTATACGACTCAATACTTCTTTTATTTTATTTGACAATTCTTCAGGAGATGTAGGAGATCTAATTACTCCCTTAAACCTAATCCATTCTGACCACTTCCCCTCAGAAACTAACACTGGCGTGCCAGAAGACAGGGCTTCTGTTAAAACTAGAGGAAAGACTTCGTACTCCGAGGGGATTACCAAGAGCATAGAGGATCTTATGTGATCTAGGACCTCCTTTTCAGATACTTCCCCCAAGAACAGCACTTTGCTATCCATTGATAGATCCTTCGCTCTAAGCTCCAGTTTCTTTCTCAATGGGCCGTTTCCAATAAATACTAACTTCAGATTCTCATCTTCTATGCGAGACACTGCCTCGAGGAGTGGTAGTGGATTCTTCTCCTCAGTGAGTCTGCCTACGAAGCATATTTTCCTCTCCCTATGGGTTGATCTAGAAGTTTTCGGGAATCCTGGAGGTAGAAAAACAGATCTTGGTAACTCTTCCTTTATCCATGGACTGACAGCTACTGAGTACTCGCTTAGCAACGATAGAAGTTTCGCCAATGGTTTGCTGAGAATCAGTCTAGATCTCCCTAATCCAAAATAAGTCTTGGGAACTATTCCAGATCCGTGAAATGTGAGAATGAGAGGTTTCCCTAATAATTTCGATGCTATAAGGGATGCTATTCCAGGCACTAATAAACATTGAGTGTGGATTAAATGAAAATTCCACGTGGAGTGGGCTCTGAATATCCTAGAGATTAGTCGAGGAATTCTAGATGCACTCAGGTATTTTTTGCCTTCTGACCTTACGTCAAGACGTATAACCTCTAAACCCTCTATTTTACTCAACTCTCCGAAAAGTCTCTCTGAATAAACTGAGATGCCGTGTCTAGGCGGAGGAAATGGGGCCACAAATAGGACTCTCAGGTGTTTCTCCGATGCCTCCAATACAATCCCATGCAGATGAGACCGCAACACATAAATACCTCTTCCTGTTCGAAAAGCTCAGAGGCGGCCGTAGTCTAGTCTGGCCTAGGACACTGGCCTTCCAAGCCAGTGACCCGGGTTCAAATCCCGGCGGCCGCACCACAAGGGTTTCGAAGATGAGGGAGGAATTGACTTCTGCACTGAGAGTCTGGCTAAGTACTCTGAGCTCCGACTTATATGAGTGGGTAGTCTCGAGACGTCGAAATAACGATTTCTTTCTTAGATTTAGGCTAAGGGACAATGGGTTCGTACTAAAGCTTCCAGGAAGTGATACAGGCATCTCCAAGGATTTATTGTTTATGTCAAAAACCGATTTCGTTTTCAGGGAGCCATACTACTACAGAATCAACTTAGAGCTTTCTAGAGGGAGAACAGTATACGACATAGGGGCAAATATTGGCTATTTCTCAATCGGAATGGGCGTATATGGTTCGAAAAGAATTTACTCGTTTGAACCAAATCCATTGGCTTTCAAATATCTAGAAGAGAATGTAAAACTAAATAATCTGTCTAAAAAGGTCTATACATTTCGATTGGCCCTAGGGAGAGAAGACGGCCTTGCTCACTTAGATGTGTGTGAGAAAATGAATCTCTCTAGAATTTCTGACTCTGGAACGGTTGTAGAGATGAGGAAGTTGGATTCCATTATTAAAAGGTGTGAGTGGCCTAACATGATAAGGATGGATGTGGAGGGATACGAATACGAGATTCTCAGAGGGGGCGAGAGATGGCTGGAATCTTGCGATGAAGGTTCAGTTATATCAATGGAGTTTCATCCAAGCTTGTTAGGGGAAGAGCTCTCTAAGGAATTATTGGAAATGTTATGCTCTTATTCCTTCTTGAAGGGGAAATACGTCTTGGAAATATCTCCCAATGTGATTTTGTTGGGCAAAGCCGCTACATTTGGGTTAATAACCAAGGATTTGTTCGAGTCCTTGAGGAAATTCATTTTGGGAAAGAGATACGGTGTTCATCCCCTGAACCTGAGGGAAATGAAAAGTGATATAACCTCGGGTAAGAGAGTGTATTACCTAATCCTAGTCAAAAAATGAGAAAGGTTACTTGAGCTCGGCTATGGAGACGACTATCGATGGACAGACTCTCTTGACACCAGGGAGCTCAGCTAATCTCTTGTGAATCTCTTCTAGTTGATCTACGTCTTTACATATCATCTCAACTAGAATGTCATGATCTCCTGATGTCAGGTATGCCGCTTTCACCTCTTCTATTTCCTTCAGAGTATTCAGGACCTCTAGGAGATTTTCTGGATTCACATCCAAGCCGGTAAAGGCATTCATTCTGTTTATCTTCCTCCAATCTACTATGGCTCTATATCCCAGGATTATCCCTTTATCCTCCATTTGTTTTATTCTCTTCCTAACTGCGGCCTCAGTTATTCCCAACTCCTTCGCAATTTCAGTTTTCGGTGTCTTAGCGTTGTTGAGAAGCTTTTCTATTATGTACTCGTCCTTCTCATTCATGTTTTCGGATCAGAGCTAGGAAGTATTTAATCGTTGTCCAAACCCAAATAACATGCGATTGGGCTAAATTGAAAGTGTTTCTTGGTATCTGGCTGTAAATTCAACAGAAGATGAGTTTAAAGGAGGTTCATAGATACGAAGTTGTATTCCTCTAAACTGAAGTTGTTCTGGCCAACAGGAACGAGAATTCAATTGATTGGTTCATTGAAGAAAGACCCTACCTGATAAACCAGTACTGACAGGATCCAACCTAGCAATAGGCTATAGGAAATAGCTAAAGCAGTCCATCTCCAACTGTTCGTCTCTCTCCTTATCACGGCCACGGTGGCCACACACGGTATATATATCAGAGACATTATCATGAAGGAGTAAGCTGAGAGAGGAGTGAACTCCCTGGAAATGGCCTCTCTTAGTCCTTCTCTACCATATAGTGTACCGAGGGTGCCTACAACTACCTCTTTGGCCAAAATACCAAACAACAATGAGACTGCTGCTTGCCAAAATCCAAATCCGGCTGGTTCTAGCAAGGGAGATATGCTCTTACCTATTTTCCCTATTAGGCTATCCTCACTCGCGTATTCCACTCCAAATGGTATGTTGCCCAATATCCATACCAGTACCGAAACAGAGAAGATTATCATTCCCGCTTTTCTGAGAAATAGCTCTGTTCTTATCCAAGTTTGAATTAGCACTCCTCTTAGGTTCGGCATCCTATAGGGAGGGAGTTCCATGACCAGAGGAGCCACTTCTCCCTTGAAGAAGAGTGTATCAAGTAACTTCGCGACCACTACTGCTAGAACGATACCCAACATGTACAGGGAGAACAAAACTACTCCTTCCCTCCCCGGAAAGAAGACAGAGGAGAACAAGACGTATATGGGCAACCTAGCGGAGCAAGACATGAGTGGTATAACCATAATGGTGAGTATCCTGTCTTTCTCTGATTCGAGAGTTCTAGTGGCCATTATTGCTGGAACGTTGCAGCCGAAACCGAGTATCATCGGTATGGAGCTTTTTCCGTGGAGTCCCATGGTGTGCATTATCTTGTCCATGACGAAAGCCGCTCTGGCCATGTATCCTGAATCCTCTAAGATGGTGATTACCAGAAATAAAAGCGCTATGTTTGGCAGGAAAACTAAAACAGCTCTAAGACCTGGTATTACACCCTCCGCCAATAGAGAGTGTATTGGACCTTCTCCCGGAATTCTTCCTGAAAGCGTAATGAAGGCCTCGTCTATCAGTTCTGAAATTGGACCTCCGAGTTTAAAGACTATCTCGAATGTGAAAAACATTACCAGAGTGAATATCGGTATTCCTAGGATTCTATTCGTGACTATGCTGTCTATCTTGTCTGAAAGAGCTAATCTGTCCTCTGTTCCCTTTCTCTCAGTGACTCTCCTGACTAATCCCTTTATGTATCCGAATCTCCTCTCCACTATTATTGTCTCTGGATCGAATCCGAATTTCCTAGTTATTCTATCTCTAGATGCTTTTATTTCCTCTATTATCTCAGCTCCATTTTCTAAACCTTTTATCATGTTTAGTACGTCTTGATCTTCTTCTAAAGCTCTAATGACGACCCATCTTGGGTATTCTCTTCCAACTAGATTCCATAGTCTCTCTATCTCATCCTCCAGTCTTCCATAGTCTATTTTAAGTCCTTTATCTCCTCTTCTCTTTTCAAAAGCCTCTATTATCTTCTTCTTTAGATCTTCTATTCCCTCTCCAGTATTAGCAGCGGTTTCGACAACTGGTATCCCTAATATTCTGGAAAGCTCAGTTGAATTTATCTTAAGGAATTTTCTAGCTTCATCTATCATGTTTAAATCTAAAACTAAGTTAAATCCCATTTCGAGTAACTGAATTGGCAGATATAGATTTCTGTCCAAGTTAGTAGAATCAACTACGACTACTATTACATCGGGATTCTCTTCAGTTAGAAAAGTCTTAGCTATCCGCTCATCTATACTATATGCAGAACTCAGACCATATATTCCTGGTAAATCCGTTACTATTACTTTATACCCCATGTAAGAGAAGTATCCCTCTTTCTTCTCCACGGTAACACCTGGCCAATTTCCGGTATGTTGTTTAGAGCCCGTTAGTCTATTGAATACAGAGGTCTTTCCGGAATTCGGATGTCCAGCTAAAGCTACTCTTATGAATCCCTTTTCTTCCACTAGATTCTCCTCCTAGTTCTGACTAGGATCTTAGATGCTATTCCATATCCTAGAGCTATCCTGACTCCGTCCACAGAGACTATTATGGGATTAGGCGATAACAATTCCACTTCCTTTCCTGGCGTTAGGCCCATCTCTTCTAGTCTGGCTCTAGCACAGAAACCACCCACTATTCTTGAAATTATTCCTTTTTCTCCTGGACCAAGGAAGAGGAGAGGTACTTCTACTGATCTACCCATATGCAATCTGCCTCCTCCCTCCTCAGGGACAGAAGAGTTCCCCCTGCTTTCACCTCGATGGGATCTCCTAGAGGAGCTACTCTCTCTACCCTGATTTTAACTCCAGGAGTTATACCCATTCCAAGCAGTTTCTTCTTTATTATCGGATGTCCTACTATTCTCAAGACTTTACCTTCTTCTCCTGGTCCCAAATCACTTAATCTCCTATTATCTTTTCTCATAGCCTCGACAACCAACTCCTTTATTTTCTCTAGTGTCTCTGCGCTTAGGTGATGCTCCATAGAGCAAGCGTCTCTCTCTGCTACCTCTTCGTTTACCCCAAGTATTTCCCTGAGGAAGACGTGAAGTAATTTGTTTCTCTCGTATAGAGCTCTGGCTAACTCTGCACCTCTGGGAGTTAGTTCCACGTATCCATAGTGCTCGTGTTTCACCAGTCCCTTTTCTGATAAAGTCCTGAGTGCAGAAGTAACTGTTGATCTACTTACTCCTAGGGCTTCGGATATCTCCTTGACCCTAGTTACTCTCCCTCCCAGTGTGAGGAGAAATATTGCTTTGAGATAGTCCTCTAGCCTGTGTGTGACTGGCATTCTATTGACCCAACTTTATTCGGTGTGGTTAACTATAACTTTTATAAGGATTCTTCCTCACGGGTTCGATCTGCTCTAGAGCTAGCTTCAACTTGTAGGTAAGCTCAGAAACTTCTGAAACATATGAAATTGCCTTCTTAGACAAGTATTTGGTGAAATATCTCCACTTACCAATGCCTACCTCACTTATCTTTGATTTAGATCTCTCAAATTCTCTCGTTACGTCTATTAGGCTATATCCTTCCTTCTCCCACCCTATTCCAGCTATTACCTCTTCGAATGGTGCTGGAGATATTCCCAATTCAGATAACTTTTCCCTTAGATCCAAAACTCTGTTCAATCCCTTTAATCCTGAAATCATGAGCTCTAGACTCAACAGATTGAATTGCCTTAGTGTTTTAGATAATTCCTCGTAATCGTAGACTACTAGCTGGAAACCCTTGTTGACTAGTTCTTGTATCTTTCTAGATATGCCCTCCCAGTTCTCTGGCTCCTCCAATTCTACGTAAACCTCGGAAGAGAATTTCTCTTCGCCATCGAAAATAGATAGATAAACTATTCCGGAGTAATCGGTCAACTTGAGGCCAAGTGCTCCAATGGAGAATAACTTCTGTGCTCTGGATGGTTTAGGTATTTCCAATTCTCTCCCCATGAATTTAAGTCTTATCCTCTCTCGAAGAGTCAAATAGTCTATTACCCTGTAGGAATACTTTTTAGCTAATTCTAGATTCATTCTGCTCGAAACTAATGAGTAATGAGCTTCCTCATCCAATTGCTTCAACAAGACTTCCGAGACTTCGTCCATTTCGAATTCCCTTACTTCTTCCCTAAGAGAAGACCAATCTAACTTTTCGAGAATGCCTGCGCTTTGAGGCTCATGAAGACCCATTAGTTTCCTTTCTCCCACTTGATGTACTTCGTAAACTATAGTTTCGAACGAAATTCCTCTTTTTAACCTTAGAATTAAGAAGAGTAGAGCTAGTCCTACCCTAATCCACTCCAAGTCCTCCCTTGGATCCAGCTCCAGCACCACACCGTAAGTGTAGTCCTCGTATTTCCCTCCAGTTGGAGCTATTACCTCTATACTCTTGCTATCCCTCAGGAAAAGGGTCTTCCCGTTTACTCTGACTGGTCTGTAGTTCTTCCCATAGAGCTTCCAGTAAACTCTGTTCGGTATTTTGGTGTACTTTCCGAAGCCGTTCTTAGGAGGAGTGACTACGCATATTACCTCAGAATGCAATCTGCCAGAGAAATAGTCTCCTATTGGATCCGGATACTCTCCCCATTTGAATTTGGATTTCTCGTACTCCTCTAAGGCATATGAAAAGTGATCTACACTCCAAATCCCCTTTATTGGGACTACATTCACTCCGGTAATAGTTCTGCCCTTTCTCCTTAGGTCCTGGACTATTCCATCTGAGGAGTAGTCGAAACAACCTATTTGGAATCTCTCCACTAGGTCACAGTGGCCTATGTCCTGTATCGGGTTTCCAGAGAAATACCTCTTTATTCCATAGGGAGGGGCAAACTCATAGAAGTTCAAATACTTCCAAGTTCTCTCGCCAAGAGGAGTTAGTTCTCCTCTTCGAATCAATCCTAAGTCAATTAGGAAGTTTATTTCCTCCTTATTTAGCTTTCTCCTCGTGAGAAATTTGTACATGGACTCGAAGAGAAGGGAGTACTTATTCTCTGGATTTACTATAGCGTGTTCTAGAGGTACTTCGGTCCATTTCTCGAATGTCTTTATTCCTCTCATCACCAAGTCTCTGTCCCATCTTCCGAATGGGAATACAACAGTCTCAGTGTACTTTATTCCAACTCTTCTTCCTTTTCTTCCCTCTCTTTGTTTGAACTCTCTTACAGTCTCTGGTAATCCTATGTGGACTATTCTCAGTACCTGTCCTATGTCTATTCCTTGAGCTAGGGTCCTAGGACTAACCAATACTCTTAATTCTCCTTTCTTCGCCTCTTCTTCGGCCTTCTTTCTCTCTTCTCTAGAAATTAGATGATGATGCGCCTTTATTCTTCCATTCAGGGACTGATCTTCTACTATAGTTCTCTTAACTATTTCCTCTGCTTTCCTTATGCTCTTGGTGAAGACCAGAGTGAGTCCCTCTTCCTCCTCGGAGAGACAATACTCTTTTATTAGCTCTACAGGATCAGCTACGGGATTGGGTATTTCTAGGCCGAGATACTTAGCTGTTTCCAAGACTTTCAAGTAGTTTTCTTTGAATTTATCGAAGTCCTCCAGTGCTTCCATGACGTCTTCTCCTATTTCATCCCTTCCAAGAAATTGCTCCCTTTTTTCCCTTATTTCCTCCCATATTTGTCTTAGATTTTTCCCTATTATTAGGTAAACCCTGTTCTCTGGTCTG